>Ga0181520_10002360_pt1 | contig 35228 bp, 27 predicted proteins | sample PEATcosm2014_Bin_29_FD_132451 | JGI IMG/M metagenome (GOLD analysis project Ga0181520, IMG submission 132451) | Peatland microbial communities from MTU Mesocosm Facility, Houghton, MI, USA - PEATcosm2014_Bin02_30_metaG | ecosystem: Environmental > Terrestrial > Soil > Wetlands > Peat | place...
ACCGAAGAACAACGCCACATTCTCAGACGACTGCACTTCGCTGATCCTATGCGCTACGTAACGTGACCCGACGGGACCAACTCAAACGAAACATCAACTGTCAATGTGCGGAAAATGAGTCAGAGATTCGACAAAGGCGCCGAGCCGATGGTTGTGAACGCGCTATGGATGTAAGCAAGGGAGCAGTTTCGGCCCTTTCACCAGCGTCACTCCGCTCGGTGGGGCCAGGGGCATCGGCTTCGACGCACGTAGTGATAGTATGTGCATAGAGGCCGCGTGGCCTTTCCCGTCGCTCAGCACGGCTCTATATAGGACACCACGAGCATCACGATGCTCATAGGATCGCCGTGAGCAGGGACGGTGCACTGCCTCTACTGACGTCGAAGAGAGCGCCGACTCCTCGAACATGGGATGGTCCCGAGGCGCACGCCTTTATTGGCATTACGGCGCGGGTTGACCACGCTGGACGCAGGAGACCGCAATATGCGCGATGCAACTCCCGATATGAAGGCTCTCTACGAACAACGAGAAGCCCTGAATCGCAGAGTCGGCGAGGTCAAGGCTCGTGGCGGGTCGGTTGCAGAGTTGATTGAGGAATCCAGGGCGCTATCGGCCACAATCAGCGCACTCACCGCGCCCACTCCGACTGCAGGGCAGCAGATCGCTGAGGCAGCCGCTGCGTTCAGCGTTAGCGTTTTGACCTCTGTATCAGAGGTCGATGCCCTCCGAGACGAATGGCGTACCTTGCTGTTGAGCGTGCCCACCATAGCCAGCCCTTTCATGACCTGGGAGTGGATGATGTCGTGGTACGAGACATACGAAGGCCACGGCTCGATCCGTTGCATCACCGTTCGCGCCAGCGATGGTCGTCTGGTCGGCATCGTGCCGCTGTTCCTGAGCCTGCGCCCCGATAGGACCCTCGGCAAGCGGGAGATTGGATTCGCATCCAACTATAGCTGCTCATCCGGCTTTGACCTCGTCATGCTGTGTGCCTCCGATGACTGCGGCAAGGTTAGCGACGCTATGGTGCAATGCTTGGCGTCCATGCGCGACGAATGGCGCTGCGTCAAGCTTCTGCGTATGCCCGCCGATTCGCGAGGCGTCTGGGAGGTGGTGCGGAGTCTCGCGTGCAGCGGGTGTCTCACACTGACCAGGGCCAGCTTGGCGACGCCGGTTGTCCCTCTGCCCAAAGCCCCCGGAAACGTTGTAGGGAGTTTTAGCTCACGCAAGCTCAAGCGCAACATACGGCAGGCACAACGGCGGCTGGACAATGAGCAGCCACAGCACCGTTTTACGTGCATCACCGCTCCCGATGAGATCATGGGGCACCTGGACGAATGCGTCCGACTGAACATCCGTGGGCGCGCTGCTGCGGGCCTTCCCCCTAGTCGCCTCCTCAACGCCGACGAACGCGCGTTCCTGGAGCGCTCCACGCGCCGCCTCGCTGAAGCGGGCTGGCTGAAGCTGGTGACGCTGTCCATCGGTCCCCGACCCGTCGGGTTCGGGCTATTCATCATCTACCGCGGCCACGTACACCTGCTCTCGACTGCGTGGGCACGGGAGTACGCGCGCTACAGCCCATCGCATCTTCTCCTCGTCGAGGCGATGTGCCAGGGCGTTCGGGAGGGGGCCGTGGGAGCCAGTTTCCTGGATGCCGGAGGGCACTACAAAGCGCACTATACGCGGATGATTCGTCCGCGGCTGGACGTAATCGCCGCGCCCCGACGCCACAGCGTGACCCAGTTGCTGCTCCGGGAGACCGGGGCCGCCGCTCTCCGAAGCCTGAGTAGCAAACTCAGACGGTCGCGCGCCCGGGCGCCTTCCATGTCCGACAAGTGACATGGCAGCCCAAGGAGGCGAGGCATCTATGGCTCTAAGAGAGTGTGTCGCATCCCTGCTCAACAGTACCTGTGGGAGGCTTGGAGGCCGCTTTCGGGGCCGTCGGCTGCACAGGCTCATCATCCAACCCGTCCATGAGTGGCTCCAGGATCGCTCCTTCGGCATTGAGACGCGTTTGGTGGCCGACGTGACCGATGTTGACCGTGCCCAGTGCCCCGACGCCAAGGACTCAGTGCCAACAGTCTACAGCGTGCTGGGCCATGTGCTCCGCAGCATCAGACCAGATGACGTGTTCGTTGACTTGGGCTGCGGCAGCGGCCGGGTTGTCTGCTATGTTGCCGGCAAGATGCGTCTGAAGAAGGTCATTGGCGTCGAACTGATGCCAAAAATGGTCGAGTGCGCGAAGCAAAATGTGGCCAACGCAAAGCTGCTAACGCCTGTCGACATCGTGCAAGGGAACGCGGCCAACGCGAACCTCGGCGAAGGCACTGCTTACTATCTGTACAACCCCTTCGGAGAGGAAACCCTGCGTCAGGTGCTCGCGAATATCCACCGCAGCCTCGCGGCCTCGCCGAGGACCGTCCGGGTACTGTACTACAACCCCATCTTTGAGGAGGTGCTTGATGCCTGCGACTGGCTCACAGCGGAGCAGACGATCAAGCCGCGCTTTTCGCGTTCGATAAAACCTTTCCTACGCATCTGGCGAAGCACCGTGTAGCACGCGCAGTACGTCGCCCTGTTGATGGCGCCGGCGCCATGACGCGAGGGCAACGCCGATCGGATGCGCAATGGGCTTGAGGTAGAGCACCCTCGCGGAAGCGCGCCGATGCTTTCGACGCCAATTGCAGGAGCCCGCAACATGCACGATGCAACTCCCGGTATTGACGCTCTCCACGAGCAGCGTGAAGCCCTGAATCGCAGAATCGGCGAAGCGAAGATTCGCGGCGAGTCCATTGCTGAGCTAATCGAGGAGTCCCGGGCGCTGTCAGCCAAGATCAGGGAACTCACTGCAGCTACCTCGACTGCAAGGCAGGAGACCGCTGAGGCAGCCGCCGCATTCAGTACGAGCGTTCTGACCTCTGCATCAGAGGTCGATGCTCTCAGAGACGAATGGCGGGCGCTACTACTGAGCGCGTCCACGATAGCCAGCCCGTTCATGACCTGGGAGTGGATGATGTCGTGGTATGAGACATACGAGGACCACGGCTCGATCCGCTGCATCACCGTTCGTGCCCGCGATGGTCGTCTGATCGGCATCCTGCCGCTGTTCCTGAGCCTGCGTCCCGACCGTAACCTCAGTAAGCGGCAGATTGGGTTTGCCTCCACCTACGGCCACTCCTGGGGCTTCGACCTTGTCATGCTGTGCGCCTCGGACGATTGTGGGATGGTTGGCGAGGCTACGCTCCAGTACCTGGAGTCTATCCGCGACGAGTGGGACTGTGTCAAGCTTCTGCGTATGCCCGCCGATCCGCAAGGCATCCTGAAGATGGCTCAACATCTCACGCGCGACGGATGTCTCACGCTGATCCGGGCTGGCGTGGCGGCACCGGTGGTCCCCCTCCCCAAAGACCCCGAACGCGTGGTGGAGGGCCTCAGTTCACGCAAGCTCAGGAGCACTGTCCGGCAGGCGCAACAGCGGCTGGATAGCGAACAGCCGCAGCACCGTTTCGCGTGCATCACCGACCCCGACGAGATCACGAGGAATCTGGACGAGTACGTCAGGCTCAATATCCGCAGGCGCGCAGCGGGCCATTCCCCTAGCCGCTTCCTCAACGCCGACTGCCGCTTGTTCCTGGAGCGCTCCACGCGGCGTCTTGCTGAGGCGGGCTGGCTGAAACTGATGACGCTATCCATCGGTCCCCGGATTATCGGGATCGAGCCGTTCCTTGTCTACCGCGACCGAGTGTACTTGCTCTCGCCTGCATGGGCGCCGGAGTATGCACGCCATAGTCCATCTCACCTGTTGTTCGTCCAGGCAATGCGGGAGGGCGTTCAGGAAGGTGCGTCGGAGGCCAACTTCTTGGCCGTCGGGGAGCACTACAAGACGCAATACACTCGGGAGCTTCGCTCGCGACTAGACGTGATCGTGGCACCCAGCCGCCGCGGCATGGCCCGGCTGTTGTTCGGTGAGATCGGGGCCGCCGCACTACGACGCCTCAACAGCAAGCTCAGACCGTCGCGCGAGTAGACGCTTTCCAGTTCCAGCGGATGACATATACCCCTAGGAGGTGATGCGCCGATGGTTCTGCGAGAAGGTGTTGCAGCGCTGATAAGCAGCATCCGCCGGAAGCTGAAAGGCAACCCGCCACGCAAGGTTATCCACCACATCCATGAGTGGCTACGTGACCACTTCCTCGGCATCGAGACGCGCGCACTAGACGAAGTGCCGGATGCGGACCTCGCGAAGTGTCCTGATGCCCACCACTCGCAAGCAACAAGCTATGGCGTGTTGAGCCATGTGCTGCGCAGCATCGCGCCAGATGACGTCTTCGTTGACCTGGGCTGCGGTCGCGGCCGGGTTGTCTGCTACGTGGCCAGCAGGATGCGTCTTCGGAAGGTCATCGGGGTCGAGTTGATGGCCAAAATGGCTGAGTTCGCGAAACAGAACGCCGCCAAGGCAAGGCTGCTGACGCCTGTCGAGATCGTACAAGGGAATGCGGCCATCGCGGACCTCAGCGAAGGTACCGCCTACTTCCTGTTCAACCCGTTCGGAGAGGAGACGTTGCGCCAGGTGCTCGCGAACATCCGCCGGAGCATCGCTGCCTCCCCGAGGACGATCAGGATACTGTACTACAACCCGCTCTTTGAGGGGCTGCTTGATGCCTGCGACTGGCTCAAGGCCGAGGAGACGATTGAGCTTCCTTTCGCGCGTGTAAGCGAAACCAAGAAGCCCTTCCTACGCATCTGGCGAAGCACTGTGTAGCATACGTGGTATTCTCAGTTGCTGGCGGCATCCTCAAGGTCGGCGGCAAAGGACCATGTCGTAGAGCGCGCCGACAGCTTCCTGACCGTCAAAGGCGAGGGCGTGATCGTGCGCCTGTACGAGACCGACGGCAAAGGCGGCGAGGTGGAGGTCGGCCTGAAGTGCTGGAAGAAGACCTGGAAGGGCAACCTGAAGAAGCACGAAATCGTGACCCTGAGGTTCGACAAGGGAGCCGAGCCGAGGGTCGTGAACGCGTTGGAGATGTAGGTGGACGAGGTGAAGCAAATGCAAGGGCTTACGCGCCTGAAGATAGAGGGGTTCAAGTCGATCCGCAGCGCCGAACTGGAGCTGAGGCCGCTAAACGTGCTGATCGGAGCGAACGGCTCGGGGAAGTCGAACTTGGTGTCGTTCTTCCGGCTGCTGCGGGCCATCGGCGAGGGACGTCTGCAGCGGTATGTGGGGCTGTCGGGAGCCGCTAGTTCAGTACTGCACTACGGGCCGAAGGTCACGCCGGAGATGGGCTTCGCGCTCGACCTACACGGCGACGCTTGGCGAATGGCGTATGAGGTCACACTGGCCTACGCAGACCCCGACTCGCTGATCTTCGACGAAGAGCAAGTGCGCTTCAGCGACCTTCAGACTACCCCATGGGTGGGAAAGTATGGGCCTGGACGACGAGAGGGTGCCTTCACGGCTGGCTTCTACGGTGAACCGCCTTCGCCGAATGCCCTCGGAGCCTTCGGTGCGCTGACCGATGTCCGCTGCTACCACTTCAACGACACCACGTCGACTTCCGGTCTGCGCCTGACCAATCGCATTGCCGAGCGCAGCTACCTGTGGTCGGGTGGCGAAAACCTCGCGGCCTACCTGTACAAGCTCCAAGGGGAGCACCCGCCCTACTATGGGCGCACTTTGGACACGATCCGGCTCGCTGCGCCGTTCCTCGGCGATCTCGTACTAGAACCATCCGGTGCCAACGGCGAGTACATCATGCTCAACTGGCGTGATGCTGCTCGTGGGCAGACATTCGGCCCGCACCAGCTCTCCGACGGCACGCTGCGCTTCATCGCACTAGCGACGCTCCTCCTGCAGCCCGAGGAGCGTCTTCCCAAGCTCCTCGTCATCGACGAACCTGAACTCGGCCTACACCCTTACGCCCTCAGCGTGCTGGCCGGACTGCTGCGTTCGGCGTCTCACTCGACGCAGATCATTGTGGCGACGCAGTCGGCAGCCTTGGTGGACGAGTTCGAGCCGGAGGACATCGTGGTGGTCAACCATCACAACGGCGAGTCGTCATTCGAGCGGAAGGACTCGCAGGAGTTGGCGGACTGGTTAGAGGACTACTCGATGGGCGAGCTTTGGGAAATGAACGTCCTCGGGGGGAGGCCATCGCGATGACTTCGCTCATCGTCGTCGTCGAGGGCCAGACGGAGGAGATGTTCGTCCGCAATGTGCTCGGCCCGTACCTCTGCCCCTCAGGCGACTGTCTCGTCATCCCGATCCAGCTCAATGGCATCAAGCCATACGGGGCAGTCAGGAAGGCGACCCTGAACGCCATGAAGCAGCATGTCCGGCACCTGAGGGCGTGTACGACCATGTTGGACCTATATGCTCTCAAGAAGTGCTTTCCCGGCTACACACCGCCGGGCGCCGTCGCCGATCCGTACGCGCGGACGAAGCAGATCGAGGATGCCTTCGGGGTTGACATCGCTGACCATCGGTTCATCCCGTACATCCAAGTGCACGAGTTTGAGGCCCTGCTATTCACCGATCCGAGCAAGTTTGTCATCAGCTATCCGAACGCACAGGATGGTGTCAGCACGTTGTCGGCGGTTGCCGACGAATTCGCCAACCCAGAGTACATCGACAACGACAACCCGCCATCGAAGCGCATCCAGGCAGCCGTGCCTAGCTACGACAAGGCCGCCGCAGGCCCGATCATCGCCCAACATATCGGCCTGTCCGTCATCCGCTCCAAGTGCCCGCACTTCAACGATTGGCTCACGAAACTGGAGAGCCTCGCTACATAGCATCAACACCAAGTCACCGAACCTGAACCGAAAGGAACCATACCATGTCAAAGACCCCATACGCCGGATGGCCCAACTGCATCAAGCTCAGCAACGGCAAAATCGACGTCGTCGTCACCACCGACATCGGCCCGCGGATCATCTTCTGCGGCTTTGCCGGCGAGGAGAACCTGTTCTGGAACGACCCCGAGACTCTCGGCAAGACCGGGGGCGATGAGTGGACGCTCTACGGCGGCCACCGCCTCTGGCACTCGCCCGAGGTCATGCCCCGCACCTACTCGCCCGACAACAAGCCGATCAAGACGAAGGAAGTCGGCGGGTATCTGCGCACACTCCAGCCCGTCGAGCCGGGAACGGGGATCGAGAAGGAAATGGACATCCGCGTGATCGCCGACGAGAACGCGGTCGAGATCGTCCATCGCGTGCACAACGCCGGCCCGTGGGAGATCGAGCTGGCCGCGTGGTCGCTGTCGGTCATGGCCCCTGGCGGCATCGGCATTTGCCCGCAGCCGACGAGCTTCGACCCGCAGGGATTCCTGCCGAACCGCAGCCTGATCCTGTGGCCCTACACGAAGATGTCCGACCCGCGCATGACCTGGGGCGACAAGTACCTCACCATGCGTCAGGACGCGAAGAAGGCCGACCGCCTGAAGTTCGGGATCAACAACGACGACGGCTGGCTCGCGTACCTGCGCGGAGAGTACCTGTTCGTGAAGACCTTCGAATACCAGGCCGAGGGCGACTACCCGGATGGCGGCTGCTCCATCGAGCTGTTCACGAACGAGAACATGCTCGAGGTCGAGACCCTCAGCCCGCTGACTTTCCTTGCTCCCGGCGACGAGCTGGAGCACGTCGAGGTCTGGCGCCTGTTCAAGGGGCTCGATTGCGACGGCAGCGAAAAGTGCATCGACAAGTGCGTTCTGCCGCTGGTCGAGGAGACCCTGTAGCCCTCGGCGACATCTCGCACGACCCGGTTGCGGAGGGGTACGCGCACATACCTGTACCCCTCCGCGACAGCGGATAGCCGGACCCGAAAGTCATCTCACTCTCAACGAATGGGTCGGAGGCTCGAACCCGCCGTTACCGCCATGGCGCACAACTCCGGCCCGACAAGACGTCGCTTCGATCAGCGGTTCGTCGCGTTGCTTGCGCTGGCGGACATCGCCGCGTGCTCGGCAGGGCTGTTGGCCGCCTACGCGGTCCGGCACTGGTTCCCCCACATCTTCCACTCCAACCTGCACCAGCCGATAACGGTTTACTCGCACGCGCTGCCGTGGGTGCTGGCCCTATGGCTGATCACATTCCACGCCCTCGGACTTTACGAGGTCCGCCGCTTCGTTTCACGCCTGGCCCAGCTCGCAGCCACCTCCCGTGCCGCGTCCCTGGCGACCCTCCTGGTTGCGGCGGCTTCCTTCCTCAGCAAGATCAGCTACTCCCGCGCGATGCTCCCCATGTTCTGGGTATTCGCGACGGCGCTGGCTTGCGCCCTGCGCTTCGCCCTCGGCGGCTATCGGCGATGGGCAATGACCAGAGGGGGCATGGCAGCGAGGGCCGTCGTGATCGGATGTGGGGACTTGGGCCGGGTGGCCGCACGCCGGATGCGCGAGTATGGCACATTCGGCTACGATCCGATCGGCTTCGTGTCCGCGTGCGATGACCTGGAAGAGGGCGTGGACGAGATCGAGGGCTTCCCAGTGCTGGGGCAGTTGCCGGACCTCGCGCGGATCGTCGGCGACCATCAGGTAGACGAGGTGCTGGTGGCGCGTCCTGACATCTCCACCGACGATCTTATGACCGCGGTGCAAAGCTGCGAGCGGCTCCCCGTGGAATTCCACCTCATCGCCGGGCCGCTCGACGTGCTCACCGCGAACACCGAGTTCTCGGGAGTGGCGGACCTGCCGGTGGTGGAGTTGAAGGCGCGCGACTTCCCCCCCTGGAAGCGGTTCACAAAGCGCATCATGGACCTGGTCGGTGGCACAGTGCTCCTGACGGTCTCCGCCTTGCCGATGCTGCTCATCGCCTGGCTGATCCGCCGCCAGACCGGCGGAAGCGCCATGTTCAAGCAAACCCGCATCGGCTATCGTGGACGCGAGTTCACGATGTACAAGTTCCGCACCATGTATGGCGATGCCGACCCCTATGCGCCCTCGCCCGCCGACCCAGGGGACGAACGCATCACGCCGGTCGGCCGTTTTCTGCGTCGCTTCAGCCTCGACGAGCTGCCGCAGCTCTTCAATGTCCTGAAAGGAGACATGAGCCTCGTAGGCCCGCGCCCGGAGATGCCGTTCCTCGTCGAGCAGTACCGCCCCTGGCAACGCCGCCGACTCGAGGCGAAACCGGGCATGACAGGCCTGTGGCAGATCCTGGGCCGCAAGGACCTGCCGCTGATTGACAACATCGAATATGACTTCTACTATATCAGGAACCAATCCTTGCTCCTGGACATCACGATCCTCCTCAAGACCGTCGCGGTCGTGCTGAACACAAGAGGCGCGTACTAGACGCAGAGACAATGGCAATGGCCCGCATTCAACCCTCCAGCCCAGGGCCATCACGTTAAGGAGACCCCCATGACGTTGCCCTCGGACCAAGCTCCCCCTCGCCGGACCGTGGCGTTGTGGGCCATCCTCGGCCTTCTGGCTGTCGCGCTAGGCACATTAGCGTACGGTCCCGAGGTTGAGCCGGGCGACGGCGCCGAGTTCATGGCTCTGGGCAGAGCACTGGCGAACCACCAAGGCTATCGGTACGCGTGCTTCCCGGACCAACGGCTCGCGAAAGAGCGCATCATCGGCTATCCGGCGATCCTCGCGCTCTGCGACAGAGGTCCACTCGACCCCGTTTTGGTCGCGAAGGCGCTGGGAGTGCTCTGCTTTGGCATCGCAGCCGTACTAGCGTGTCTTCTTCTCCAGAGCGTTGACAACCCCTGGCTCAAGACAGGCGCGGTGCTGGCCTTCGTGCTCAGCCCGACGGCGATCTCCCACGCGAGCAAGATTGGCTCAGACATACCGTATATGGCGCCGGCCTTCGCCGCTCTGCTTTTAGCCGACGTGGCGTTGAGGGAGACTCGCACCGGCCGCGGCAACGCCTTAGCGGGTCTCGCAGGGGTGGCCATCGCGGCGGCCTGTTACATGCGTCCCACCGCGCTTGCTCTGTTCCCGGCCATGCTAGTCTTCTCGCTGCTGCGTCGCAAGCCGGTGGTTGGACTCATCGCAGTTTGTGTGGCTGCGGCACTCTTCGCTCCCTGGCTATGGTACAGTAGCACTGTCAAGACGGAGCGCAGCTACGTCGAGCATTTCGCTGTGGCTCTCGGCGGAGAGCGCGCATCAGCGGCCGAGCGCCTGTACCGGGCTGGGGCCTTGGTCAGGATGAACCTGATCCGGCAGCCCAGGGCTATGGTCGATGCTGTGCTTTGCCTGCCGTCGCTGGGAAACCGTGAGCAGACAGCCGGGGACGAGGCCGGAACCGCCCCCGCGAAAGAAGCGATCTCCCCAGACGCCATCGACTGGGGTGATCGCGACTTCTGGCTGACCGTAGACATACCCCTCAGGCTATCGCCCCAACGTGTGGTGAAATACGCGCTCTTTGCCACACTACTCTGGGGGCTTGTGCTGTCGGCACGCAGATGGCCCACGACGGCTCATTTCTATGTGCTGATGACATGGGCATACCTGGTTTTCGATATGCACGCGGCGGAGCCGCGCATCTCGCTGCATCTGATGCCGTTTCTCGGCCTGTACCTGCTGACTGGCGTGGGCGACATCTGCCGCCGGATGGCCCGTCGTGTCGCCGACCATCTACTGCCTGCAGCCGTAGTCATGGTTCTCGCGCTTGCGGCGATACAAAGTGTGTCTCCGATCCGCGATCAGGTCGCCCAGAACCTGGCGGCTCGTGGGCTTGCCTGGTCTGCACCGGAGCGTTACACAGTCTACGGCCCTGACATGGTGGCATACATCGCCGCCGCGCATTGGTACGCTGAGTCTGCCCCCCAAGATGCCGTTCTGGTATGCCGACGCCCCTTTGTGCCGTACCTGATCAGCGGCAGGTTGTCCACCTGGGAACCGATCCGAGACACGGCCTCCCCGGCGGCGTGCTGGGAGATGATCCGGTCGTACGCCGCATCCCGGCCGACATACATCATTCAGTCCTCCCGCGTCTTCGATGACCGCTGGGGCGCGCATCTTTTGAGCACCATCGTCGAGCCCGTTCTTGCCCAGCACGCCGACGAGGTCGCTCGAGTTGCCGAGTTCGGCGGAAGCGGTGAGAGGACGATTGTGTGGCAGGTCATACCGAGAAGTCCGTCGAGCGCCGGCGTCTCACCTTCCGCTTCCTGACTGCCCTCGCCCGCACTGTCGTGCTGCGAGGAGGGACTCAAACTGCCGAATTGTACGTTCTGTACAAACCGTTTCGCAATGGGGGAGGCTCTCCCGTGCGCATGACTGTATCCGAACTGCGCAGCCGTCTCGCGGACACGATCAGCGATGTGGCCTTCGGCAGGCAGCGAGTCATCATCTCTCGCCGAGGGAAAGACCGCGCCGCGATCGTGCCCATCGAGGACCTGCGCCTGCTGCAACAGTACCTCGATCTGCTGGAAGGCGGGACGCGCCCGGCACCCGCCGAGCATCCCAATAATCCGCTTGACACCCCGGAGGGCGACCTCGAACAGCCCCTCGACGACACCGCGCGCCGCTTCGGCCTGCTGCCCTAGCTACCGCGCCACACGGACAGGAGACAACCATGAGTTACCACTGCGCCATTCTCGGTTGTGGCGGACGTGCCCACGGTCATGCCGCCGCTTATCAGCACGTCACGCGAGGCGAACTTGTCGCCCTGTGCGACCTCGACTCCGAGCGCCTCAATGCCTTCGGCGACCAGTTCGGCGTCGCGGAACGCTACACCGACCTCAAGCAGATGCTCGCTGAGGTGCAGCCCGATGTCGTCCACCTGTGCACCCAGCCGACCGCTCGGGTCGGGCTGATGACGCTGCTATCCGAGGCTGAGGTGCCGGGCGTCATCCTCGAGAAGCCCGCCTGCATCGGCGCCGACGACTACAAGGCCCTGCGCGCGCTGGAGGCCGCCTCGAAGACCAGATTCGCAGTCAACCACCAGCTTCGCCATCACCCGCAGGTGCTGCAGTTCCTCGACGAGATCGCCGAGGGGCAGATCGGTGAGGTGAGGTTCATCGACGCCTCCTCGGGCCTCCCCATGAACGGGCAAGGCGTACACGTGCTCGACCTCATGTTCGCCTTCGCCGGCTACCAGAAGCCCCAGACAGTCTTCGGGGCGTCGTCCGGCTATGACGACATCAACGGTCACCACCCCAGCCCCCGAACCGCCGAGTCGCTCATCACCTTCGAGGGCGGCATCCGCGGCGCGCTGCAGGCGGGCGAAGGCGCGCCGCAGTTCAACGAGGGCGTGAACTGGATGCACAAGCGCTGCGCGGTCTACGGCACCCACGGCTTCCGCCACTGGCGGATGTACGGCTGGGAGAAGTCGCTGCCGGACGGGACGGTCGAGCAGGGGGAGAAGGACTACGCAGCGGAGGACATCCTCGGCCAGGCGGGCCTGACGAACGCGATGTTCGACTGGATCGAAGACGCCGCGAAGCCCTCGCCGACGAACCTGTCGGTGTCTTTGGACGAGTGGCTGGTGATCCTCGCGGGTTACATGAGCACCGTAGAGGCCCGTCCGGTGGAGATGGCGGACTTCGATCCCCCCGAGGACCTGCTGGACCGGTTCAAGAGGTTCGTGGGGGCGGAGTAGAGGCGTGCGGAGGCGTCAGGCCCTTTGACGAGGAACCGTGCGCCAGTGATGCTGGTGCGCAGTAGTTGCGCGATGCGTCCGCCAACCAGCCCCCGCAACGGGTCGCACGCCCCAGCAGTCCAGTTGCTTCCGGTCGTCGGCCGTTCGTGATGCTCGGAGTGAAACTGCCCAACCGGCGGCCCGGGCCGCCAGCGACGGACCTGTCGACCGGGTTGGCGTTCCAGGGTTCTCGATGCGCGCAAACCTGCCGGTAGCGCGTCCATTACGCTCGGAGGAAGGCCAGCAATGTCCTACGCTGAGAGCTTCGACATCGGTTACCTAAGGGTCTTCCCGAAACGTGGCGAGGAGTTGTTCGTCTCTGTTTCGCCCGCCTTCAATTACGGACCAGGGATCGAGCGGGACGGACTCACACTGCCACGGATGCGCGACCCGCACACGGTGGAGTTCGCCACGCGAAGCGTGTGCTCGACGATGACCCGTGATGAGCTGCCCGACACGGACAACGCGCACATCCAGCGGGCGGGCACGTGGACGCTGTTCGACCACGTCAGGGAGTTCTGCAACAGGCATCATGGCAGATACAGGATCATCGGCGTCCAGAGTTGCGGGGACTTGACGATGAACCCTTGGCACATAGCCCTGATCCGAGACCAGGGCTCGCATCGTCTCTGTCGACTCGCAACACCGGGCGTGGCGGCCGCGTTCAAAGAGCCTATCGACGAGCGTAGCTACCGTTGCTTGGTGCGGTGGACACAGCGGACCGACGGAATGCGGTACGAGTTCATTGACCTGAGGTTCGTCGATCTGTTGCATGAGGGGTTCCAGACACGCATCGACGACCAGGAATACCTTAACGCGCACGGGGGCGACCTCAAGAAGCAGGAGATCGATCCAGGTGACATCACGTGCCACATCGACTTCGCCTTGTCCGGGAAGCCAATCGTCCAGCGCGGGCGCGAGATTGCCCTGCCGAATGTGATCGACCGCTTCCAGGACGTGAGGCATGTGTTCAACCTTCCCCGAGTTCCTGCCTATGGGGCGAGGGGCAGCTTGTCGATCAGCGAGGTCAATTTCGGTGAACACATATTGTTCACCGACCTCAACGCCCGTAGAGGAGCACTAAGCTCACCGATAGTGGTTCCGCTGTATGACAAGGCACTGAACGTGGAAGTGCGCTGGGACGACCTCCAGCGTGCCCTCGAGGCACGTCACTATCGCGTGTCGCGGGAATCCCCAACCACTCGCGGCGAGTACCGCCGCTACGGGCCCGATGCGGTCGAGATCTTCTACCCGCACAATGTCTACCCCTTCGGAGTCTTGGGCGGGAATGCGGATGAGATGGTGTGCCTCTCGTCCGGCGGGCTGTCTGGGCGGGTCGGGAACACGCTCGAAGGCATCACGACCATCATGTACGATTTCTTCGGATGCAGTGATGCCTTGGTGCTGGACGAAGGCTACGACACCTTCCACATCACCAACCCCAACCCGAAGTCCAAGCCTGATGAGCCAGACAACTACCTTCACTCAAACGACGAAATGCTGGAACAGGTGGCAAGGTTCACCCTATGGCGCGCCCTGCAGGATGCCGACGAGTGCCGCAGCCAACTTGGGGCGGGCAAGTACTTGCTGGGGAACGATATGTGGGAATGGCCACTCAACAAGCCTATCTTCCACAACCTCAGTCGCTTCTGCGGCGAGAAAAATCTGGGTCAGACGCCCCCTGACGGACTCGACACCATGTGCGTCGAGCCGAAGCGATCACAGGTGCGAGCCGCCCTGATCTTCGCGAAGCTGAATGACACCAATGGTGGCGGGGGCGAGCAGGAGCCTGCAACTGACCCCGGTTAGGGAGCTTGCGCCCCCGCGCCGCAGCGGTGCAGAACCAAGTCGTGACGGACGACCTCGCGAGGAGGACGCGGGTTCAGCGGTCATCCCTCCCCACAAACATCCCGTTCCCTCCCGTTCCGACGACGATCAGCCCCGGGTCGTGCGGGTCGACCGTGATCGAGCTGATATGACTTGAGGTCAGGCCGGTGTTCTCCGGCTGCCAAGTCTTCCCGCCGTCGCGGCTCACGAGAAGGCCCGGCGTCACGTTGCCGTCGTGGTAGGGGTGGTCGGTGAGGCCCAGGTACAGGATCGAACTGCTGCGCGGGTTTACTGCCATGCACTGGGCGAAGTGGTAGTCGTAGAGCTGGACGAACGTCCGCCCACCGTCGGCGCTGCGCCACAGGCCGCCGGGGGTGGATTGCGTCTCGCGCAGGCACACATACAACGTATCGAAACTCTTCGGGTCGGCTACAAGCTGCTTGCAGTCGCCGAAGATGCCCTGCGTGCTGACCTTCCTCCACGACGCGCCGCCGTCGGGGCTTTCGTAGATGCCGCTGCCGTCCTCGGTTTTCCCGCTGAGGAGACAGCGCAGCACGGGCTTGCCTCCCGCCGTGCCCGGGCTCATCACCAGGCCCGCAATGCCACCGCGCGCCTTCTCCGGCAGGCCCTCGTTCGCCGCGCGCCAGGAAGTGCCGCCGTCCTCGCTCATGTAGACCCCGTGGCCGTTCACGGTGACGTACAGCCTCCGTGCGCTCGGCGGGCTGGCCGGGTCGAGGAGCAGCGTCCGGGTTTGGCCGTTGGGCAGGCCGGTTTCAGGCTTGCCGACTACCGTCCACGTCCGGCCGTCGTCCACGGACCGGCAGACATCGCCGACGTTCGCGCCCCACTCTCCTGTCCCCGCCCACAGCTTGCCCGGCACCGCCGGGTCGGCGAGCACGGTGAACGTATTCCCGGCGTTCTTCATGCCTTGCGCCGAGCGCCGAAAGGTCTTGCCGAGGTCGTCGCTGATGAGCAGGCCGATGTCGAAGTAGCCGCAGTAGACGCGCTCCTTGCGCCGGGGATCGAAGGTGATGCTGTTGAGGCAAGTGACTTCCAGCCCGTTGCCGGCGAAGCGCCCGTCCTTGTACTCGGTGCAGTACGCCTGATGCCAGGTCTTCGCCCCGTCGCGAGTCACGAACGCATGGCCGCTGGTGCCGATGACCAGCGTATCCGGCCGCTGGGTCGATATCGCGAGACACTCCACCGTCGCGCCCCACTGGCATATCCAGCCGTAGTCGATTCCCGGCTGGTCGGAGACCGGACCGGTCGCGCTCCAGCGCTCCCCGCCGTCCTCGGACTTGTACAACCCCGACGACACCCATGCCGTCGATCCCACATAGACTGTATTGGGGTCGGTCGGCGAGATAACGATCTCGCGGTAGCCGGAGCAAAGCTGATATGGCCCGCCCTTGGGCCCCACGCGGTCTGCCAGTCCGGACGACTTGCGCACCCACGTCCGGCCCCGGTCGACGCTCTTGTAGACGCCTCCGTCGAACGGCTCCTGGTCGCGAGCCAGCGTGTCGATAGTCAGGTAGCACACCTCGGGCGCGGACCGGCTGATCGCGACTCTGCCGCAGTGCTTGTGCGTGAGGCCGGCGTCACTTTCGAGCCAGGTCCGCCCACCGTCCTCGGAGCGGAAGAGGCCTTTGTCCGTCGCGGCGAGAGCGAACGAGCCGTCGGGGGCAACCAGCAGCCCGCCCACGATCGCGTCAGCCGGGATGTCGCCGCGCGGGCACAGCCGCCACGTCTCGCCCGCGTCGTCGCTGCGGTAGATGGCCCCCGCTCCGCCGTTCCCCCACCTCGGCCTCCCGATTCCGGCGTAGACGACGCGCGAGTGCGCGGGATCGAAGGTGAGCGCACCGATGGGCGCTGAGAACGCGTACCTCTCGAGGGCGGGGAAGCCGTCTCGTCGCGGCAACCAGGTCTTCCCGCCGTCGGTGGATTTGTGGATGCCGCCTTCACAGCCGAGCAGGATGAGCCCGCGATCCACCGGGCTGACCGCGATGCATTGCACGAAGTAGTCCTGCAGTCCGGCGTTCTGGATGCGCCAGTGCCCGCCGAAGTCGGCGCTGCGGTAGTAGCCGCCGACATCGCACCCGAGGTGGAGCAGCGCGGGATCGAACGGGTCCGTCGCGATGGACTCGATCCAGCCCCCGCCGCCGGGTCCGATGCTGGTCCAGGTGATGACAGCGGCGCAGGACGACTGCACAAATGCGCCCATCAACAGCAAAATCGCGACAAATAGCGACAGATTGCGCATGACGAACCGGCCTCCCGGAAGTGATCGCACAAGCCGGCAACCAAAACCCAGGGAGCGACGGCACTCGCCCCCGCTTTCGTGCCGGGGGCCGCAGCCCGTCGCTCCCGATGCGTCCGCTATGCCGTCTACAGTCGGCCGATAGCCGCTTTGGCTTCGCTCTTCTTGCTGTCGTCCGTTCCGGCCGCTAGATACTTTTCGAACAGGGCCTTCGCTTCCGACTTCTTGCCCTGCTCGGCGAGGATCCACGCTGTGCCGTACATGGCGTCGGCGTTGGCCGGATCAGCGGCAAGCGCTTCGCCGAACTTGCTCAGTGCTCCGGTGTAGTCGCCGGAGTGCTTGAGTCCCATAGCTTCGGTGACCTTCGCGGCGGCGTCTGCGCCGCCGGCTGCCGGAGCCGCCGCGCCGGCTGCGGGAGCGGCACCAGGTGCGCCGCCGGGGGCACCTCCCGGAGCAGCGCCAGGGGCACCGCCTGGAGGTCCACCGGGCGCGCCGCCACCCTTAGCGCCGGGCATTCCGCCAGGTGCGCCAGGCATTCCGCCGCCAGGTCCACCGGGCATTCCGCCACCCGGCCCGCCCTTCATGCCGCCAGGACCCGCCTTGGCAGCGTCTGCGCCCCCTTTGTCCGACTGTTCATCGCTCTTCTTGCCGAACAGACACCCTTGCAGGCAACTGGCAATCAGAGCCACGACGACAATGACCAGCAAGACCTCTCGCATCTTCACGCGGTTCCGCTCCCTTCAAGAAAACATGTCGCTTGACGCCCTTCTGGCAGGACACCGGTCCCGCGCGCGGGTGTCAGTGTCCATGTCAATTCGCCGCACGAAGAGGCTTCTCCTTCAAAGGGCTCTTCCTCAATGTGTGTAGGTATCTTGACACTGGCTGAACAAGTCGTCTCGGGCGCGTGGTCGCTATCCGTGCCGTCTTCGTCCGCAGGACGCCCGGCCCCGTCGCAGGCGGGGTCCCTCAGCCGGATGCTTCAGCGTCCGGGGTTTTCGCCGCACAAAAGCCTTCCCGTCCGCCAGAACGGGTGGCGGCGCAGCCGCCCAAGTCGTCGATGACGCGGGCGCAGGGCCTTCGGCCACCCGTCCTGGCGGACGGAAACGGCCCCGATTACCGGCCCAAAACCGAGCGCTGAAGCGCCCGGCTGAGGGGCGCTTCGCGCCGAGCGTCCTGGCGGACGCAACGGCAACGGCTTACTCAGTGCAGGCGACTACCGCTCTCGCCAGGACCGGTTCATGGCATCTACCCACACACATTGAGGACGAGCCTTTCAAACGTGAGCCTATATTCCAGACGCGAACGATGAGTCAGGGACGCCATCGGATCGCCGCTGCGACAGCCACTCCGGACACGGAGAGCACCGTCAGCGCCAGCAGTACCGCGAGGCACACCCACAGTCTTTTTCGAGTCTCCAGCAGCGGTAGCCGAACGTGCGCCGCCCACGCCGCCAGAAGCGCCGCCGCGGCCAGGCAGATGGCAAGCGACAGCGCCAGAGACGAGCGCTCAGCAGGCGGCACCCGTTGCGATACCCAGCGCAGGGCGAGGGCGTCGCCGCAGCTCAACACCGCAGCCGTCAGCCCCGCCAGACCCACCGTCATGTGCGCCGAACGCACCAGCCCCGACCACATCAGCCCCAGCGAGTAGGCCACCGCCACCATAACGATGAAATCGAGTTCGATCATATCGGCGCCAACCGGGCCGGCCAGTTCGTCCAGCAGCATCTGCCGAGCCTGCGGTCCGATGATCGCCACACAGCACCAGTAGCCCAGCCCTGCCACCGCGGCAAGAAGACCGGCGCTCACGGCAACCTTGATTGCCCAGATGGCCCGGCGGCTGAGCGGCCAGCAAAGCAGGAAGACCTGCTGCTCGCGGCTCTCGCGAGCGATAGCGTTGGCGCCGCCGAAGAGCGCCAGCGCGATGCTGAGCACCGCGTAGAACCACAGGCTGGTGCCCAGGTCCTGCGGGCGGTATCGGTTCGTATGAACGTCCGCCAGCGCCAACAGCACCATCGCGCCGAAGGCCAGGAGGGCCGGCAGCAGCAGTTCGCGCAACTCCTTAAGCAGAAGCGTCCTCACGGTTCATTTCCCCTGCTGTGGCTGTGATGACTTCCCGCTGCCCAACCCATTTGTAATCTGGTCTACAAACCGGCTATGCACCTGGAGGATGACCCGCTCCTGGCCCTGTGGTGAGATGGCCACAAGTTCCTTCTCCTCACGTACCACGACCAGTTCATCGGCGGAAGTCCAGCCAGCCAACACTTCGGGGCCAATGGCCTGTAGATTGCCGGGGTTGACCTGTTTGAACTCGCCGGCGACCGAGATAAAGTACAGCTCCCTGCCGGGCTGGCCCGCCCCCCAGTGCTGTATGTCCATGACGACATAGCGCTCGTCCGGCGACCAGTTCAAGCCCTCCACCTGGTCGCCAGGCGTGGCGCCGGGCAAGGTCACTCGGCTGACGATCTTGCCGGTCTGCATATCCACGAAAGCCGTGTACCAGGGCGCGGCGTCATCGTGCTCGGTGACCCCGTCCACCACGTTCATCAAGCAATACCGGCCTTGAGGAGACAGTCCGTTGTCGATCGGTTCGAGGCCCTCCAGCAGGTAGTGCTGCGATCCGTCAACCTGATATACGCGGAACTTCGGTATCTGGCGGCGGCTGAGATGGTAAGTATACGGTGTGTATATCAATGTGCTTTTGGGCCCCGGCGAGGGCCGGGAGGAGTGGATCAGCGGCTGCTTGTCGGGCGGCAGGTTGACCCACTCACTGCGATCCTCGCAGAACCAGTCGGTACGATCCGAGAGGGGCCGAGGCCGCACAGGAACGGAACGCTGCCGTGCGTCGGGGTAGTTTGGCAGCTCGGGGGGCGTGACCTCGCCGGAGGGCACTGCGATGCGTTTGAGCTGTTCCCGATAGGGGCGATCCTGGTGCTCCCGCACATAGATCGCGCTGTCATCGGGCAGCCACGTTAGAAGCCAAGGCGAGTAGTTCGGCTCTACCGCCTTCCCCTGCAGTTGCCACGTGTCCATGTCGATGAACTGGCCGCCGATCATCAGGTACTTGCCACCGGGCGATAGCCGCGCGCTTTCCCGTCCTGTATAGATGGGCTGGAGAGCGGGCTTCGCCGTCTGCGTGTCGAGCACGTTCCATTGCACCGCCTCTGAGCCCGTCGACGTAGCGGACGCCCCCCGCCGGTCGGACCGCCGCTGCGTCGTCATCGCCCGCGTAGGCATCAGGATGCGGCGACTGTCGGGCAGCCACACGAGGTCGTTCGCCACGGCGCGCTCCCGTGAGATGCGACGCAGGCCCGTCCCGTCCGCGTTCACGAGCCAGAGACCGGCCGCGAAAGGTCCGTCAGTGAAAGCGATCTGGCGGCCATCGGGGCTGATGCAAGCTTGCGATATCCCCTGGGGGACAGGCTTGATGAAAGTGTCTGAGATGGACGGGAAGCCGATGACGACAACTACGGACGGCACGGCCAAGGCGAAGAAAGTGATCAGGCCCCGACCTGCTCTGCGCCCGTATTCGAGAGCCGGCAGCCTCGCGAAGGCATACGCCGATGCTACAAGCGCTGACAGCTTCCACAACGCGCCCGGCATGACGAAGAGATACAGCGGTGGTGGCTCCATAGCCGCATGATGGGCGATCACGTATGCTGCCACAGGGACGTAACATGCAACGACAGAGAGCAGGGCGAGCCCAACGGCCAATCCAAAGGCTTGCACCGACGTGCGAGTAACGCTGGAAGCGAAGAAAGGCAGAGCGAGGCTCAGAACGCCGCTGAACAGGCTCCAGTAGCTGAGGGTGCTCAGCGCGCTGCGCAGCCCATTCGTTGATGCGTCGCGCGCGTGCTGAGTCAACAGGTCCATCTGAGCGCAGTGGATCGCGGCAAAGACGAGACCAACGACCACCGCGCGCGTCAAGAGCTTCACCCACCACCACTTGAGCCGCGAGACAGGCCAGCGATAGCTCCATTCGGACAACCCGCGCGTGCCGTCCCCGGCTATGGCCTCACAGCCTATGTACGTCACAAATAGCCACATGCCCGCCCCGTAGATCTGCACGGTGATATTGCTCCACGAGTGCTGCAGATACAGGATTCCAGTCACCGCGGCCATGAAGGCCACGAAGCCGAGCGGCACCCAGATGATCTCGCGTAGTTCCTTGCGAATGAGGGCGATCATGCGGCGCCACCCCTTACGTGGGCCACGAAGGCGCCGACCGGCGACACGCCCGCCACTTTGACCGGCATCGCGCCTGCGTCGCCCGGCGGCTGGAGGATGCCCTGGTCGCTGCCGCTGACGAGGCAGTCGTCATGCCGGGTTCCGGCACTCTGGAACGATGAAAAGGCGACGGCCCTACCCCTGCCGCGCTTTACGCGGCCAGCGCTGCGCGGGCACCCCTCCCGTGCCGGGAGGGGAGAGGCAAACGGCGATTCCCGCGCAGCAGGAAACTGCTGCTGTTCTCCCCTCTCCGCTTGCGGAGAGGGGCCGGGGGTGAGGTTGCCGTTCGCCCGGCAAACGGGATTTTCGAGGCAGGCAAGCTGAGGATCGCCGGGGCTGGCGGGGGCCTGCGACCTCCCGGCGGAAGCAGGCCCAGCGAAGGCGTCGGAGGCCCGCTGAATGCCGCCTGCCATCACGGCCGCCAGCAGCAGCGCGGCCATGAACGGGATTAGCGCCCGCCGGGTCTTGCGCCGGTACTCGAGGATCGGCAGCGTGACGAAGGCATAGGCAGAGGCGCCAAGCGCCGCGGCCACCCACAACCCCTGGGGCAGCGTCGAGAGGTACCGAAGCGGAACTTCCATCGCCGTCTGCTGACCGGCCTCATGGGTCCTCATGGGGAGGAGCCGTGCCCCGCAGCCGGCCAGAGCAAGTAGCAGCGCCAATCCGAAGGCCTGCACTGACGTGCGGGTGACACTGGAGGCGAGAAGGGGAAGGGCTATGCCCGCAACGATCCCTGTGAGAGCCACAGTGCTGACCGCCCCCAACGCATAGCTCCCCCCGGAAATCGAGGCATCGCGGTAGTGCTGAGACGCCAGCCAGCCCTGCGAGACCGCCAGCACCGGCGTCACCACGTGAATGACCGCCCCTCGCGAGACCAGCTTTGCCAGCCACCATTCCAGGCGCGAAACGGGCCAGCAGTAACTCCATTCCACTCCCCCGCGCGTACCGTCGCGCGCAAAGGCTTCGCAGCCCACGTATGTCACGAACAACCACCACAGGATCAGGTAAAGCTGCCCGATGGTACTGCTCCAGTAATGCTGCAGGTACAGGATCACCGTCACCGCAACCACGAAGACTACGAATCCGAGCGGTACCCAAATGACCTCGCGTAGTTCCTTGCGAATGAGAGCGATCATGCGGCGCCACCCCTCACGTAGGCCACGAAGATGTCCTCCAACGACATGCCCTCCACCTTGACCGACAGCGCACCCGCGTCGTGCAGCGGTTGCAGAATGTTCTCGCTGAAGTCGCTGACAAGGAAGACATGCTGGCGGCCATCGGTCTCGTGCTGCAGCATTCCGGGGAGCGTCAGGTCGGGCATGGCGTCCTGGAACGTGGCGATGATCCGCCTGGTTTTCGTCTGCAGCTCGTCCAGCGAGGATTGGACCACCAGCCTCCCCTCATGCAGGATGCCGATCCAGTCGGCGACGCGCTCCACGTCCTCGAGGATGTGCGAGGAGAAAAAGACGGTTGTGCCGGCCTCGCCCAGCGCCGCCACGATGCTCTCCATGAACTCGCGCCGCACCAGGGGGTCGAGGCCCATCGTCGGGTCGTCGAGGATGAGCAGTTGCGGCCGCGAGGCCAGGGCCGCCATGAGCGCGGCCTTGCCAAGCATCCCACGGGAAAGCTGCCCTAACTTGCGATCTGCAGGAAGTTCCAGTCGCGCCCGCAATTCCTCGGCGAGGCGTCCATCCCAGTTCGGGTGCACCCCTGCTCCGAAATTCATCAGCCCCTTCACTGTCATCCACTCCGGCATCTGCACGCGTTCCGGCACGTACGAGACCACGCGCTTCATCGCCACATCCTGCTTGACGGGGTCGAAGCCCATGACGGAGACGGTCCCCGTGTCCGGGAGGAGCAGCCCCATCAGCATCTGGATCGTGGTCGTCTTGCCGGCGCCGTTGCGGCCCAGGTAGCCGTAGACGCTACCCCGTGGCACCGAGAGGCTTACTTCCTGAACGGCGGTCACCCGGCCGAACCGCCGACACAGGTTACTGGTGCTGATCGCGACATCACTCATGGTCGTCCCTCCGTTGCTCCGATGATGATACGGTGCGTCCGGCCACTCCCGCTTCCCCGGCCTCGGCAATCGTCTCGGCAAACGTCTCTTGCAGTTGCGGCAATGACATCCCGACGCTCATCCCCAGCGCGACGACCTCTCTCATACGCCTCAGTACCAGATCGGCGCTCCCCCGGTGTGCCGGTCCCCGGGCATCCTCGGCCACGAAGGTGCCGCTCCCCTGACGAGACGTCAGCAGCCCCTCGGCCTGTAGCTCCCTGTAAACACGGGCGACGGTGTTCGGATTGATGCGCAGTTGGGCGGCGAGTTCGCGAACGACGGGGAGGCGTTCACCGGGCTGGATGGTCCCGGCGGCCACGGCGAGGCGCATCTGCTCCTTGAGCTGCAGGTAGAAAGGTGTGCCAGAATGAGTATCCAGCGAAAGGTACATTGTACTATTAAAATAATACAATATGCGGAGGCTTGTCAACTGTATCTCATTGCATCTACTCTGGGGCTGGCCTGTCTATCCTGTTGCTTCCGCCGCTCGCCTTTACGCCTGAACTCGCCCATCGCGCCTGGCTGCCTCGCCCGCCTGCAATCGTGAACACGGGGTCCGCCCGCCGATTGTAGGTAGGACTGCTGCAAGCGTGGCGGCAGGGAACAGCGAGGGGAACAGGATTGATAGGATTTTGAGGATTACGGCATGACGGATAGCTCCGTAGCAGCATAGCCCCGACGGTCTGTCCTTTGGCCGTTGAGTACGGCTCGACTCCCGCCGATCACCTACCATTACTATGCCGCTTTGGCAACCGGCAGACGAAGCGCTCAATATCTTGTCAGAGGCTGACCGTACCACAAGATGAGAGGCGAACGGCGTTGAACCACAGAGACACAGAGGACACAGAGAACGGCAGGGAAGCGGCCCGCGATAGGCTGTTAAGGGACGTTGCCGTTCTCTGTGTCCTCTGTGTCTCCGTGGTCAATCGCCGTCCATTTCTCCGCATCGCATCTCATTGCCGAGCAGGGCCGCACAACCGGCGTAGGAATACTACCTACAATTGAAAGACACACCCGCGAACAGCCCGGATTTGACTCCCGCCCTGCGTCGCTCCTATAATCCTAACTCGGCGCGGCCGGTACCGACAGAGAGGATTGACCACTAAGACACGAGGGCGCTATACGGCGAAACTACTCGCCTGGAACATGCACTGTTCTTGCGTGCCCTCGTGCCTTCGTGGTTGAACTGCCGGTCTCCGCTGCAATCCTGCGCCTCCTGAACGTGAATCGAGTTCCGAGGTATTATCCGGCACCCCCTCTTGGAGGGGGGCCTTGCTGTGTATGAAGGACGCTTCTCGATGAACCCCACGCCCCTTGATGAAGCTGTAGCCCGGTTTCAAGCCGGTGAATTCGTCGCACTGCTCGACCGCCCCGAGCGCGAGGGTGAGGCCGACATCCTCCTCGCCGCACAGCACGTGACCCCCGCCAAGCTCAACTTCCTGGCCCGTGAGGTCTGCGGGCTTATCAATCTCGCGATGATCGGCTCTCGACTGCGCGAGCTTGACATCCCGCTCATCGAGCCGAGGTATACGATCAGCAACATGCCCCGGTTCACAGTGCCTGTCGACTACATCCACGGCACCACGACCGGCGTCTCCATGTTCGACCGCGCGACCACGATCCAGGCAATGCTCGATCCGAGCGCCAAACCCGAGGACTTTGCTCGCCCCGGGCACGTTTTCTCGCTCGCCGCAGCCGATGACGGCCTGCTCGAACGTGAGGGGCATACCGAGGGAGCCGTAACCCTCGCTCGCCTGGCGGGCCTGTACCCGGCGGTGGTCATCTGCGAATTGATGGCCCCGGACGGGCGCATGGCTGTGGGCGATGTGCTTCACGCCTGGCTGGCCGAGCATAACGTCGCCCTCGTAAACGTCCCGCAGATCCTCGAACATATCCGATAGAGGGGCCACCATTCTCCCCATGCAGATCGAGAACCCGTATACTCAGGCAGGCGACTGGTACAAGGGGCAGATTCACTGCCACACGACGATGTCCGACGGCGGCATGACGCCCGACGAGGTCTGCAAATTCTATTATGACCGCGACTACAAGTTCGTCTGCCTGACCGATCACGGGGTGGTCGCGTACCCGGACAAGCTGCCGGGCGCGGGCTTCATCACGATTGCCGGCGAGGAGATGAGCAACCCGCACATGCTCGCGGTGGGCATCGGCGGTCTCATCTATGACAAGGTTTCCTTCGAGCGCCAGATCAGCGAGACCAACATCCAGGGGGGCCTCGCCATCGTGGCGCACCCGGCCTGGATGGGGCTGACGGTCGAAGAGATCGCCGAAAAGGAGGGGCTTTGCGGCATTGAGGCCTATAACTTCATCTGCCAGGCGCTCAACGGCAAGGGGCAATCACTGAACATCTGGGATGAGCTGTTGATGCGGGGGAAGAAGCTTTGGGGATTCGCCGTCGACGATTCGCACCTCAATGACAGCTACCCCGTGGGGGACCAGGCGTGGCTGATGGTGCGAGCGCCGAAACTCGACGACCGCGCTTTGGTTAGTGCGATGCGCAGGGGCAACTTCTATGGGACGCAGGGGCCGGAGATTCACGACATCACGGTCAAGGGGGAGGAGATCACGGTGCGCTGCAGCCCCGCCGACCAGATTCGCTTCATCGGCGCGGCATACCACGGGCAGTGCGTCTTCGCCCAGTTGGAGAACCAGCAACTCACCGAGGCCACATATACGCCCGCCAAGGACTCGATCTACTGCCGGATCGAGGTCATGGACGAGAACCAGCGCGTGGCGTGGAGCAACCCGTTGTATGTGAGGGGCTGACGGCCCTACCCCGCTACCTCACCCCCGCCCCTCTCCACAAGTGGAGAGGGGAGAACGGCAAACGGCTCCCTATCCCTCCCGTTTCGCAGCCACCCCGTAGACGGGCCTGAAAGGGGGACGGCTAACGGCACCTCACCCCCGGCCCCTCTCCACAAGTGGAGAGGGAAGAACGGCAAACGGCTCCCTATCCCTCCCGTTTCGCAGCCACCCCGTAGACGGGCATGAGAGGGGGACGGCTAAACGGCACCTCACCCCCGGCCCCTCTCCACGCGTGGAGAGGGGAGAACGGCAAACGGCTCCCTATCCCTCTCCTCTCATAAGTGGGAGGGGACAGCCGCGCGCAGCGGCGGGGGCAGAAAGCCGTTGCCGTTACCAGCATCAAGTATCCAGCATCCATCCCCTCACACGCTGAACCTGAACTCGATCACATCCCCATCCTTGACCTCGTACTCCTTGCCCTCCAGACGCACCTGCCCGAGGGGCCGACACGCCGCGTGTGAGCCGGCGGCGATGAGATCGTCGTAGGCCACCACCTCCGCCCGGATGAATCCGCGCTCGATGTCGGAGTGAATCTTCCCGGCTGCCTGGGGGGCTTTCGTGCCTCGGCTGATGGTCCAGGCGCGGACCTCGTCGGGGCCGACGGTGAAGAAGCTGAGGAGATCGAGCATCCCGTAGGCGGCGCGGATGAAGCGGTCGCGGGCAGAGGCGGCCAGGCCGTAGTCGGCGAGGAACTCCGCGCGGTCCTCGGGGGGAAGCTGGGCGATCTCCGCCTCGATCGGCGCGCAAAGCTCGATCGCGTCGAGGCCGGCTGCCTCGGCCATCGGGTTGAGCTTGGCCAGAACGCCGCTTTCCAGGTCCTTCTCTCCCACATTCACAAGCACCATCCCCGGCTTGAGCGTGGCAAGCTGGTAGCCGCGCAAGAGCTTCAGCTCTTCCGGCTGGAAGTCGGCGAGGCCGAGGCGCTTGCCCCTGGCGAGATGCTCCTGGCAGCGCACGATCAGCGGCTTCTCGGCGGCAGCCTCCTTGCGCCCGCGGGCCAGCTCTTTATCCAGACGCTCCAGGCGGCTCTCGATGATGCTGAGGTCTGCGAGGACCAGTTCCAGCAGGAAGCTATCGAGCGCGACGCAGGGGTCGGCGCCATCGTACGCGCCGATTACGATTGCCAGCGCCTCCGCGTCCGCGAGTTGCGCGGTCATCGCGGTGAGCTTGTCATTCGTGCCGAGGCTCGCGAGATCGACGAAGGTGATCTCCGCCGGCACCGTCTTCTTCGGCTTGTACATCCCGGTGAGGACATCCAGGCGCGGCTCGGGGACCTTCACGACGCCGACATTGCTGTCCTTGCCGCCATAGCCGTCGGCGGCGAGGCCGGTGAGAGAGCTGAATACTGTGGTCTTGCCGCTCTGCGGCGGCCCGATGATGCCGATTTTCATTGGAGATCACTCCGTGTGTCCGGTCCGCAAGAGGACACAGACAAGAACAAAACCGCGGCGTGAAAGGCCTCGCCGCGACGTAAGGGGAAATGCCATTTGCTCAATTGGACGACGGAAGTATACGTTGGTGCGCGGTCCGTGTCAATTGCGGAGGGAACGCACAATGCCATTGCTTCCTAGCCCTTGGAGGTGCACCATGGCGCGTGTTTGGCCGACTCTCATCTGTCTCGCCATCTCAGCCGCTGTCTCTGCCGACGAGTATCAGGCCCCCCTGATGACCAAGGCCCCGGCGCTCGACGGCAAGGTCGACCCCGGCGAATGGGATCGCGCTGTGGCGTTCGACGGGCTGTCCTTCCAGGGGCAACTGGAGGAGCGCCGCTGCCGGGCGTATGTCGGCGCAACGGAGACCGACTTGTATGTCGCGTTCGTGTCGGAGATGCCCAAGAAAGGCCATCTCGTCGCCAACGTCAACACCGACACTCCGAAGCTCGTCTTCGACGACTCAGTCGAGGTGTGGATCGACCTGTCGCCGGGCAAGCCGGACGCGCGCATCTACCAGGCGCTGGTCAACTCGAAAGGGCGCATCGCCTACATCGCCCAGAAGCGCGGGAACGTGCCCGAGATGCCCAACTGGCAGGGGCATTACAAGATCGCCAACGGTTTCCACGACGGCTTTTGGCACTGCGAGATGCAAATCCCGATCTCCGATCTTGCGCCGGACCGCAAGGCCACCGACGGCAGCTTCGGCATCAACGTCTGCCGCAACTGGAAGCAGCCGTGGCAGTTTTCCAGTCTCGGCGCAGGCGGCTACAGCCCCGAGGCGATCACCTTCACCTTCGGGCAAAGCCCGGTGAGCGTCGCATTCGAGCACCGCACCGACCCGACGACCCGCGACATCAAGAGCCTTCTACGAGTGCGCAACTGGGGTGCGCAGGGCCTCACAGTCAAGGCCGACATGCTCCTGACCCGCGACGCCATGCCGGATATCCACAACGCGGATACCCTGACGGTGCCCGCCGGCGGCATGAAGGAGTTCGAGCTGGCGGCGAAGGACGAGACGACGCGCAAGTTCACGCTGGCGGCCAATGTCACTTCAGCAGACGGCGCGACGACCTACTACTCGCGCAGCTACGCCTGGGGGCCGCCGCGCGCCCAGCGCTGGACCGCCGTGCAGCCGGTGGTCCTCCCCATCGACTTCAAGTTCGCCTACTACCCGTACCTCAACCGAATGCGCATCTTATGCGACTGGTCGGGCTTGCGGAAGAGCGCGAAACTGCAGGCCGTCAACTTCGACATCCGGCAGAGGAATTCGCGTGGCGCGGTCGTCTCACCCGCGAGCGGCTCAGCAGGCGGGACGCCCGCTCCACGCGTCGTCGCCTCCGCTCACATCCCCAAGCCCGAGGGCACTCGCAAGGAGATCGCGTTCGACCTCCCGCCGCTCAACGGCCAGTACGAGATCGTCATGACAGCCACCGGGACAGGCGTCCCGAACAGCGCCGTCATCAAGCCGTTCGAGCGCACCGTCTACGAGTGGGAGCACAACAACCTCGGCAAGAGTACGAAGGTCTACCCGCCTTTCACGCCGATCCGCGTGCAGGGCAAAACGCTCAGCACCGTCCTGCGCGACCACAGCCTGACTGACATAGGGCTTTGGTCGCAGGTAAACTCGACAGGCAAGGACCTCCTCGCTGCGCCGATGGCGTTCGAGGCGACGGTCTCCGGAGCCCCGGCGAAGCTCACCGCCTCCCCGTTGGCCTTCACGCAGCAGGCCGGCAACCAGGTCGTGGCGCGGTCGGCCTTCAGCCTCGGAACTGTGAAGGCTGCGGCTCAGCAAACCTGGGATTACGACGGCACGATGCGCTATGATCTCACCCTGCAGCCCTCGCTGCAGCAGATCGACTCGCTCGACCTCGTGATCCCGATCCGCAACGACCAGGCCAGCCACTACCACGCGATGGGCGACGGCATCCGCAACACACTGTACGAACGCGTCCCGGCGGGCGAAGGAACCGTGTGGACAAGCGCGAAGGTCAACGCCAGCGACTTCCCGCGCAACTTCTGCACCTACATCTATGTCGGCACCCCCAAGCGAGGCCTGTGCTGGTTCGCCGAGAACGACCGGGGCTGGAGTTGGGACCAGAGCAAACCGAACGTGGAACTGGTGCGTACCGGCGACCGGCTCGAGATGCGGGTGCATCTCATCAACAAACCGATCACGATCACCCAGCCGCGCCGGATGACCTTCGGGCTGCTCGCCGCGCCGGTGAAGCCGCGCCTGCCCGGCTGGCGGACGAAGTGGGTGGACGACCGCTACTCGATCCTCGGCACCGACATCAACTGGTTCGCGCTGGGCGATTGCGGCTCGGTCTACCCTGCGGAAAAGGACATGTACCTGTGGAAGATGCTGGCCGAGGGGAACAAACGCAAGCTTTCGGACGAGGAGGTCGAAAGCGTCGTCAAGTATGGGCGGAAATACTTCGAGCCCTACGGTGAAGACAAGGTGAAGATGTACGAAGCGCACGTTCGCTACAACCTGCGGTCTCGCTATAACACGACGATGGTCTTCTACTATAACCGCTCCAGCTTCCAGAAAGCGGACGAATTCCAGACCTTCGGGGACGAGTGGTGCCGCGACGACTACCGCGCTTTCGACAAGGGAATCGGCATCGGGGAGATCCCCATCGTCCCGAGCGAGTCATATATAGACCATGCACTGTACTGGTACGGCAAGAGCTTCGACATCGCCAACAACCGGGGCGTGTACTGGGACAACTGGTTCTTCAACTCCAGCTTCAACCGACAGATGACCGCTGCCTACGAGCGCGAGGACGGCTCTGTTATGCCGTCGACGGGTATCTGGGGTCTGCGGGAGTTGTCCAAGCGCACCTTCCAGTACATGAACGAGCGCGGGATGACTCCCATCACGATGCCGCACATGACCTCCACCAACATCCTGCCGATGCACTCGTTCGCCACCGTGCAGTATGACTGGGAATGGCACTACTCCGAGGGGGACTTCCAGGACCGCTTCACTCGCGACTACATCCTCCTGGTGACGAACGGCGAATTGGCGGGCGCCTGGCCGGTGCTGCTCGGCGATCATGGGAAACTGGAGAACGACCCGTGGACCCAGCGGACCTTCGCCGGCGTGTCGCTGGTGCATGAAATCATCGGCAGCGGCTGGGACCCGGTGTGGAACAAGCTGCGCGAGCCGATCATGAAACTCACGCGCCGCAGCGATGTTAAGGTCTATCGTTACTGGGATGAGGAATCCCAGCCCGTCACCGCTGGCAACCCCGACCTGCCGGGCATCGTGTTCTCCATTAAGGGACAGGAAGCGATCTACCTCGTCTGCAGCTACTCTGCCAAGGACGAGGACGCGCGGGTGACCATCGACCCGAAGGCACTGGGATTCGCGGGGGACTACAAGGTCGAGGATGTGGAGACGAACCAAGAGGTGCCGGTTGCCGGCAACGCGATGGCGTTTACGCTGAAGCGGCACGATGTGAGAGAGTTGAGGGTGACGGCGCGCTGACGGACGGTGTGGCAGAGTGGCCGCGGCAATCTTGTCGCGGCCCGTCCCCGACAAGATTGTTGGGGCCACGATGGGCGCGCGCCACGTCGGTTTCGCCGAGTGAACTCGGCGCTGGCGCTCCTCTGGGAGCGCCACAGGTTAAGCACCGGGCACTGAAGTGCCCGGTCTTGGGCCCCCCGCATGTCGCGAGGAGGCCATTTTCGGAGCATTCCCATGCGCAACATGCTCATCCTTGTCGCGCTCCTCACGCCTGCTGTCTGCCTTGCGCAGGTGATGCCGCCTACCATCCCGCCCTCGTTTGAGGACCGGGTGATCTACTACAACTCGTTCGACGGGCCGGCGATCAACACTGAAGGACTGACGGAGCCACAAGGCCTCTCCCCTATCCCCGGCGGGATTCTCGGGCGGTGCCTGGACTGCGCCAAGAGCAAGGCGTTCACACTCACCGGCGAGGCGCTCTCGCCGCATCGGCCGCTCAGTCTGTCGCTTTGGTGGTGCATGACCAAGGACACGCCCATCGACGGAGGCCTGGGGATCCTGCATATACAGGGCAAGGGGATCATCTCGAACTTCGTGCGCGGGAAGGGCGAGTGGTGCGGCCTGCAGAAGCCCTGCGCAGTGTTCCAGGTCTACTACTTCCCCGGCATCGGCAATGTCAACGGCCTGTACGACGGGGCGATCTGGGACCGGGGGATGCTGAAGGCCGGGGTGTGGCACAACACGGTGCTGACCATCGCCGCGGGGCACAGCCTGTATCTGTACACCGACGGCCAGGTTGTCTGCCATGTGGAGACGACGGGCCGGCCGTTTGCGCCCGAGGACGGCATCCGGTCCGTCTCGTTCGGTTCGGAAGCCCCGATGCTGATCGCTGAGATCATGGTCGTGGACCGGGCCCTTGCAGACTGGGAGGTTGCGGACTACCATACCATCGTGCGGCAGACGAAGGCTGCATACGGGCACTGAGGGCGGCTGACATGCGCCCCACACGATGCAAGAAGCGATGACGAGAATCTGTAGGAGCACTCTCCAGAGTGCGATCTAGCCGTTCCGATCTACCAGAGAGAGCATACGCCAACGGCGATCGCGGTCTGGAGACCGCTCCTACAGGGTTCCGCAGCCGCCTCTATTTCGATGAAACGAGACATACTTAACCATGCTGAAGGAACCACTTCCGGAGGGCGCCGTCGTTGATGAGCCGGTGCGGCTGTGCGTCGAGGCCGACCTGCGCACTGACGGCAAGTTCGGCAAGCAGTGGCTGGTGGTCACGGGCAAGCGTCTCCACGTCTTCTCGGAGAACGGCGACACGGGCCTGTCCGAGGCCGCCTGGGCGCTGGAGGACTTGTCCGAGGTGAAGGCCGAGAGCTTCGTCGGCGGCGGCGCGGTGCTCGGGATGTACGACGGCAAGCGCATCGAGTTGGTCCGCTACACGAACGCGCGCTCGGCGCGGTTCATGACGGCGACGCACCTGCTCGAGAAGTGGATGAAGGGCGAGGAAGCGGAGCTGCCCGAGGACGAGGCGAAGCACTGCCCGCGCTGCGGGCTGCCACTGGAGATAGGCACACAGGTCTGTCCGGCGTGTCTGCCCAAGAGCCGCACGATCAAGCGCCTGGTGAGGTATCTCAAGCCACACTGGGGGCCTGCCCTTACTCTGGCGGTCCTGTCCATCTCCGGCACTGCCCTGAACCTGCTGCCGCCATACCTCAACAAACCGCTCTTCGACTCCGTCCTGGCCCCGAAGGAGCCCAGGCCTCTTGAGGACCGCCTCCGGTTGCTGGGGCTGTTGGTATTGGCCCTGCTGGCGACTCAGGTGACTTTGGCCGGCGTCGGGATCGTGCAAGCCTGGGTCGCGGCGCGCTTGGGCAATTTCGTCACGCACGACATCCGCTGCGAACTCTACGAGCACTTGCAGTACCTGTCGCTGCGTTTCTTCGACAAGCGCCAGATGGGCACCGTCATCTCGCGCGTGAACCAGGATACGGGACAACTCCAGCAATTCCTGGTCTGGGGATCGCAAGACCTTGCCTCCAACGTCCTCTTGCTCCTCGGCATCGGCACGATGCTGTTTGTGATGAGCTGGAAGCTGGCGTTGATGGTGTTCGTCCCCGCCCCGCTCGTGATGATCCTATCCGCAACCTGCTGGAAGAAGATCCGTTTCTACATGCACCGGATGTTTCATCGCTGGGGGCGGCTGAACTCGGTGATCGTCGAGACGCTCAACGGACTGCGCGTCGTCAAGACGTTCGCCCAAGAACCGCGCGAGATCAGCCGCTTCAACGCCCGCAGCCTCGACCTCGCCGTGACGGGCGCTCAGGCCGAGCGGATGGCGGCGGTCCTGTTCTCCGGGCTGGGGATGCTCATCATGCTCGGCTCGCTGCTCGTCTGGTACGAGGGCGGTCGCGGCGTACTGGACGACAGCATCACCCTCGGCACACTGTCCGCCTTTATGATGTACGTCGGAATGTTCTACGGGCCGGTCCGGTGGATGTCGATGCTGCTGAACTGGGCGTCGCGGTCGCTCACCGCAGCCGAGCGCGTTTTCGAGGTCCTCGACAGCGAACCCGATGTGAAGGAGACCGACAATGCGACGCCGATGCCGCACATCGAGGGGCGCGTCACTTTCGAGGATGTGACCTTCGGCTATGACCCGCACAGTCCGGTCCTCAAGCACATCAACTTCGAGGCGAAGCCGGGGGAGATGATCGGGTTCGTCGGCCATAGCGGCGCAGGGAAGACGACCTGCATCAACCTGCTCTGCCGGTTCTATGACGCCGATGAGGGCCGGATACTCGTAGACGGTGTGCCCCTACGCGAGCTTCGCGTCGCCGACTTGCGCCACCAAATCGGCGTCGTGCCGCAGGATACTTTCCTGTTCAGCGGCAGCATCGCCGACAATATCGCCTACGCGAAACCGGGAGCCTCGAAAGAGGAGATTATCCGGGCCGCGAAGATCGCCAATGCGCACGACTTCATCGTCCGCAAGCCCGACGGGTACGAAAGCTGGGTCGGCGAGGGCGGTCAGGGGCTTTCCGCCGGAGAGCGTCAGCGGCTCGCGATCGCTCGTGCGGTCCTGCACGATCCGCGCATCCTGATCCTCGACGAAGCGACCTCGTCAGTCGATGTGGAGACCGAGAAGCAGATCCAGGCGGCGATCCAGCGCCTCATCGCCGGACGCACGACCTTCGCCATTGCGCACCGCCTCTCGACCCTGAAGAACGCGGACCGCCTGATCGTCCTGAAGGGCGGGGAGATCACGGAAATCGGAACCCACGACGAACTCCTCGCGAAGGAAGACGGAGAGTTCCGCAAGCTCGTGGACACGTACCAGGAGATATCGAAGGTCCGCACCGTCGAGGGTTAGCTGCAATACCCCTTACTCAGACGCGGGGTGCCCGCCGGTAGCGCGCAAGGCGCGCTCGGGCGGGCGGGGACCCCGCGCGCCCTACTGAGACTGTAGGGTCCCTGTCGTCACAAGAGGAGCCATCATCATGCGATTTCACATGCACCATCATGGAGGAGGCCGCGGCGCCTCGGCGGGCGTCGCGCTGCCGTCGCTGCCGGAATCGAGCGAGTCGAATGCCGACCTCGTGAAGCTGGAGTCACCGGACCTGCACTTCCGACGCGACGGCAGCGTGCTGCAGATATTGGCCGAGAAGGACCCGGAAGCCAAGGAAGAGGCCGAGCAAACCGCGACGGGGGCTGCCGCGCCGTCGCATGACGCCGAGGCAACGGCCTTGGCGGGCGAGACGCCCGCCCCACGCGACACACCCGCCTCGAGCGAGACGCCCGAGACGGAAGCTCCGCCCGAACAAGAATGGGTCGAGGTCAGCCTGGTTCGCCTCTTCCCGCTGACCGACCCGGATAACTGGATATCGGTTCTCAGCAAGGACGGCAAGGAACTCGGGGTCATCACCGAGCTGCGCGCGTTGTCGCACGAGAACCTCGCGGTTGTGGAAGAGGAACTTCAGCGAAGATACCTCGTGCCACATGTCCGGCAGATACTCGCCGTCAAGAGCCGCTACGACCTGATGGAATGGACGGTGGACACGGACCGCGGTCGGGCCGTGTTCCTCACCCGCAACGCGCGCGAGCAATTGCAGAATACGCAAACTCGCCACATCACGATCACCGACGTCGAGGGCAACCGATACGACATCCAGGATGTCAGCGCGCTCGACCCGGTCAGCAAGAAGCGGCTGGACGAGCAGTTCTGAGGAACCCCCGAGCGGCAGGCCTTTCCTCAATGTGTATGGGTAGATGCCATCAACTGGTCCTGGTCAGGATTTCGTAGCGAGACGCGGACGAAGTCGTCGCTGTTGCGTCCGCCAGGACGCCCGGCGCGAAGCGCCCCTCAGCCGGATGCTTTAGCGTCCGGTTCAGGGCCGAAGTAGAATCGTCGCCGTCCGCCAGGACGGGTGGCGGCGCAGCCGCCCAAGTCGTCGATGACGCGGGCCATAGGGCCTTCGGCCATCCGTCCTGCGGACGGGATGGTCTTGGTGCAGCGCGGTGTCCCGGACGCTGA
>Ga0181520_10002361_pt1 | contig 35223 bp, 27 predicted proteins | sample PEATcosm2014_Bin_29_FD_132451 | JGI IMG/M metagenome (GOLD analysis project Ga0181520, IMG submission 132451) | Peatland microbial communities from MTU Mesocosm Facility, Houghton, MI, USA - PEATcosm2014_Bin02_30_metaG | ecosystem: Environmental > Terrestrial > Soil > Wetlands > Peat | place...
AGCCGACTACCTCAGCGACTCCATCCCAATTGCCTCCTTCTGGCTCCGCCACCAATCCCGCCAGACCGGGGTCAACGCCTACGCCCAGGCCCCGTAACCTAACAAAGTGCGGAATGCACCCACGGCGTTTTAGCCCCGGCGATTGACCTTGACCGCTTTTGCCGCCGCCGGTATCCTGCGACTGGCTGGCTGCCGTATCACTTGCCTGGACGGCCCGGCAGCGGCCTCCCGGCTCTGCGACGGGGAAGAGGATCGTCGCCTACGACTGGACGCCGGACGACGGTGAACGCATGGAAGTGTATTGGGTATCGGCCTATCTGATCGTGGCAGGGCTGGCGATCGTCCAGTACCTCCTGCTGGCCCTTTTGACTTGGGAACATCGCCGCTACGTGCGGAGCTGCATGCGCGGCTTGTCCCCGCACCAGGCCACCGGCCGGGTGGCGCTGTTCGCGCCATGCAAGGGCCTCGACCTCGACTTCGAGGCGAACCTGCGGGCCCTGTTGCGACAGGACCACGACAATTTCGAAGTCATCTTTATCGTGGAGAGCACCGACGACCCGGCCTATCCGGCGATCCGCCGCGCGATGGCCGATCACCCGTGGGTGCCGGCGCGCGTCATCGCCGCCGGACGGGCCACCCAGAGCGGCCAGAAGGTTCACAATCTGCTGGTGGCGACCGAGCACCTGTCGCACCGGGTGAAATACCTGGCGTTTGTCGATTCCGACGCGCGGCCCCGGCCCGAGTGGTTGCGGATGCTCGTTTCGCGGCTGGAGCGGCCCGGCCTGGGGGCAGTGACCGGCTATCGCTGGTTTACGCCCGCGCGGCCCACCGTGGCCAACGCCCTGGTCTACAGCATGAATTGCGACGTCCTCTCGCTGCTGACGCGGAGCAGTCACCATCTGATCTGGGGCGGCTCGTGGGCGATTCGCCGCGAGGTGTTCGACACCCTCCATCTCCGCGACGCCTGGAAGGGAACCATCAGCGACGACCTGGTGGCCAGCCGGCTGATGCGGAAGTCGCGGCTCGAGGTCCGTTTCGAGCCCGCCTGCGTCGTGGCCTCGCCGTTGGACGTGTCGCTGGGGCAGGCGCTGGGATTCATCCGCCGCCAGTATCTCGTCGCCCGACTGTACACCTTCGACTGGTGGCTGTTCTCCTTGCTGGGCGCCACCTTCTCGAGCGCCATTTGGCTGGGCAACCTGGCCGTGCTGCTGTGCGGGCTGCTGACCGGCACGCCGTCGCCTTGGATTCCCATTGCCGTCAGCGCCGTGCTCTACGCGGTTACCGTCTACCGCGGTGCGCTGCGGCAGGACCTGGTGAAGACGTATTTTCCCTACTGGGAGCGGGCCTCGCGCCGCATCCGCGGTTTCGACGTGTGGGCGAACCCGTTGGTGGAAATCGCCCACTGGATCGGCGTGGCCAGCGCCGCGGTGGGCCGCTTGATCAACTGGCGTGGCATCCGCTATTACGTCGTGCCCGGCGGACAAGTGCAGGAAATCATCCGCGACGACTACGCCGAGCTCCAGCCGATCCCCGAGGCCCAGTTCTACCGCGAGGCCGGGTGAAACGCTTCACCGTCCCAGCCAGTGTTGCATCCCCAGCGCGAAAATGATCCGCACCGCTGCCACGGCTTCGCCGCCGTCGATCTTCGACACCCCGCGCTGCCGCTCGACGAATACGATGGGCGTCTCGCGGAATCGTGCCCCCAGCCGGCGCAGCCGCCAGAGGATCTCTTCCTGAAACGAGTAGCCGCGGCTGCGGATGGCGTCGAAATCGAGCCGCGCCAGCACTTCCGTCCGGTAGCAGCGGAAGGCCCCGCTGCAATCCTTCGTTGCCAGCCCGAGCATGCTGCGGGCGTAAAGGTTCACCGCCCGGCTCATCAGCCGGCGTTTCCACGGCCAGCCTTCCACACCGCCGCCGGAAATGTAACGCGAGCCGATCATCACGTCCACCGGCGCCTGGCCGGGCGGGTCCATGCCGCCGAGAAAGTCGGGCAAGTATTTCGGCTGGTGGCTGAAGTCGGCGTCCATGTTGAGCACGTAGGAGTAGCCGTGCTCGATGGCGTATTTCATGCCCGCCATGGTGGCGGTGCCCAGGCCGAGCTTGCCGGCCCGATACAAGCAAAAAATCCGCGGATTTTGGGCCCCTTGCTGCTCGCACCACTGGCCGGTGCCATCCGGCGAGTTATCGTCGATTACCAAGATGTCCACCTGCGGCGCGAAGCGAAAAACCTCCTCGACCAGCCGAGGCAGGTTCTCCATTTCGTTGTAAGTGGCCACGGTGACCAGTGTCTTGCCGCACGACGACATAATTCGGTTATTCTAGCACAACCGCCGGCGAGTGTGTAGAATGGGAAGTAACAAACCGGTCCTCGATCCGATTTGGCACGGTCGACAACGCGATAAGCGCCCGGGAGTTTTCCTGCCATGATACTCCGTTAATGATCCCCACTGCCCGTCGCCCGCCGCGCCGTCGTCGCTCGCCCCAGTCCCGCCTCGACAGTGAATGCCAACCCCGTGAAGCGTCCTTCACCTATGGCCGTTCGTTCTGGTTGGCCTACGTCTCGAACTCGCTCATCACCGTGGCGATCGCCCTGCTGTACCGCTACGCCGACTTCGTCACGCTCTTGGGCGGTACGGAGTTTCACCTCGGCTGGATCGTGGGCGTCGGCATGATCGGCAGCCTGCTGATGCGGCTCGCCCTGGGCAACTATATCGACCGTTACGGCACCAAGTTCATCTGGCTCGGCTGCACCGTGCTCTTCGTCGTGGTCTGTTTCGCCCACCTGGCCGTGAGCACGTACGCGGGCGTGACCATCTACCTGCTCCGCATCCTGTATTGCTCGGCCATGGCCGGCATTTTTGGCGCCTCGATGACCTTCATCTCCGCCCGCGCCCCCAGCCGGCGCATGGGCGAGCTGGTCGGCATGCTGGGCACCGCCGGCTTCTTGGGCATCGTCGCCGGCACCCTGCTGGGCGACTATCTGCTCGGCTCGCTCAAGGCCGATCACGGGCAGGTGGCGTGGATGTTCATCGCCGCCGGCCTGATCGGAGCGCTTTCCTTCCCGTTTGCCTGGCTAGCCGTGCGGAGCGAGTGCCGGCCGAAAACAGTGGCCCCCCAGTCGCTCTGGGGTCTGTTGCGGCGGCATCGGCCCGGCACGATTCTGCTGGTCGGCATCGCGATGGGCTTAGGGCTGGGACTGCCGCAAACCTTCCTGCGGACCTATGCGGCCCAGTTGGCGATCCCGCGGATCGGGCTGTTCTTCCTGGTCTATTGTGCGGCGGGCCTGATCGCGCGGGTGGGCACCCGCCGCTGGCCCGAACGTTTCGGCACGCGGCGCATCATTGTGCTCGGTCTGGGCGGCATCGCCGTGAGCCTGGTGTTGCTCTTGCCGGTCCGCGCCGAATGGCTGCTGGTCGTGCCGGCCATTACCTACGGCTGCTCGCATGCGATCATTTTTCCCTCGGTGGTGGCGGCCTGCGGCCTGGCCTTCCCCGCCGCCAATCGCGGCCTGGCCACCGTGCTGGTGCTGGCGGCGAACGATCTGGGGCAACTGGTGGGCGCCCCGACCGCCGGGGCCGCGTTGCAGTACAGCGAATGCTTCGGGCTTCCCCCCTATCCGACCATGTTTCTCTTGATGGCCAGTCTGTTGACCGCGGTCGGCCTTTGCTATTTGGCGCTTACGCGTGTGAGCGTAGCGCCGGTAGGTCAGGCACCCCGTGCCTGACAACTGGTGCCCCAAGGACCACGGTCCGCCCCGGGGAAGGGGGTTCAAGCAAGAACCGGTTGACTTTTCCCCCATCTTGGAGTGCAATAATAGGTAAAGAGGCGAACGGGTCTGAGAGCGAGAGGTATACAGATTCGCCTCGACGGGCCAGAGGGCAAGATGGTTCCCCCTCTCTTTCGGGAGAGGATCGGAACGAAGGCGACAGGGAAGAGGTCTCATGCAGCGGCCCGGGTTGGTCTATTTCCGTTCACTTGCTTGTGCCGTTCCCGACGCAGTTCTTTGTCCCGTAAGGACAGTTGATAGTAGCCCAGCAATTCATTGCTGGGAAAACAGCCGGACGAGCCGTGTCGAGAGTCCCGGAGCGACGACTGACGCCTTCGTTTCGGCCCCGTTTTCAATTGTCCCTCCGGGACAAACCGGCCGTTGTTGCCATTTAGACCCAGCGATGAATCGCTGGGCTATTATCCGTGACCCCTACGGGGCCAGAAGATCGCCTCGGTCGCCTGCGGCTGCCGTAAGACCTGGTCGTGCCGGCTACACGCTGATCGAGATTCTGATCGCCACCGCCCTGTCGCTGCTCCTATTGGGCGCGGTGGTGCGGATGTTCGGTGACGTGGGCCAGAGCATCACCGACTCGCGGTCGATGTTGGAGTCGGCCGACCGTTTGCGGCTGACGGCCACCCGTTTGCAGCAGGACTTGGCCGGCGTGACGGTGACGATGAACCCGCCCCGAAAACCTGAAAACAACGAAGGGTATTTCGAGTATATCGAAGGGCCGCAAACGAGCACGACGAACAACGCCATCAATACCGACAACAACAGCGCGGCCGACACGACCGTCGGCGACACGGACGACATCCTGATGTTCACCACACGAAGCACGGGGCAGCCGTTCGTGGGACGTTTCGTCAACGGCACAAACGGCGTTGCTCAATCCGACGTGGCCGAAGTGGCGTGGTTCGTCCGCGGGCGGACCCTCTACCGAAGAGTTCTACTGGTCGCCCCCGCATTGTCGCTGACGGGTATTGCGCAGGCCGGTTTCTATGCCAACAACGACATCTCAGCGAGCGTACAGAACGGTAACTTCGTAGCGAACACGCTCGGGGACCTGACGAAACGCGAGAATCGCTTCGCCCACCAAACCAGCGCTTTCCCTTTTTCACTCGGCGTAACGAACACAACCTGGGCGACCACGGACGTTTCGAAATGGGCCGTACTTCGATTGCCGACACTTTGTGAGTGCTCTTCCAGCAGTTGGAGCGCCGGCGCAACGCTGCCGACGGGATTGACACTCTCGGCCGACGGCACCGTCTCCTCGGACATGACGAAATTTGACGCGTGGCGGTATCCGCTGCCGCTGACGGGCATCGACAAAGCAACCGGCGCCCTTAGCAATTACGTCGGGCCCCGTATTGCAGACGACGTCATCCTCACCAACGTCATCGGCTTTGACGTGAAGGCGTGGGACCCGGACGCCAACACCGGCGCCGGGGCGTATGTCGACATGGGATATGCAGGGGCCGCAACGGACCGTTTCGCCGGGAACGGTGCCGCGGTGGCAACCGGGACGACATATCTTAGTGGGGTTTATGACACGTGGTCCACCCATTACGAATCCGAAACAGTCACCGGCTTGGGCGGCACGCCGGGGCAAGCGATGAACGGCTTCGACGACAACAATAACGGCATCGTGGACGACACAAGTGAGTTACGCACTTCTCCACCTTATCCTTATCCCCTTCGCGGCATTCAGGTGAAGATTCGCGTCTTCGAGCCGGACAGCCGGCAGGTCCGCGAAGTCACCGTCGTGCAAGACTTTTTGACGCAATAGGGATTGCAATCTGACGATTTCCGATCAGGGATGTTCTCATTCCCCCTGGCCTGATTTCTCGGCTGGAAATCGGCCCGCCACCCGTGCTACATTGGCAACGCGCACGTCAGGCACGGCGTGCCTGGCCTACTTGTGATCTGCTCCCTGCCGCGAAGCCGCGATGAATTCCCCCACGCACCGTAACCACGAAGTCGCCTCCCGGGATCCAGATCACCGGCCTCTCTCCCTTCTTCTTTCTCCTCTGCCCCAGGAGCCTGAAATTGGAAAATCGCCGACTTGATGACCAACTCGATCATCCGGCGCTCCGGCTTCTTGCCGCCCGCCCGGAGTTGTTCTGCCGGCAAGGCAGTTTTCTCGAGGCCCGTGACGGCTACGTTGCAAGGGAGGAGGGAATTGGGGCTACGGAATAGGGACTGGGGATCACGGTCTGATATTCGAGATCAGCGATCCCCATCGTCCCCCTTCCCCCTTCCCCCTTCCGCCGTTACAATGGGGCGATTGGGCGGACTAGTGCGCCGCCACTTCCCACCCGTCCCTCTCACTCCAGGAGAAAAGACCCATGAGAGTCCTGATCCCCCGCCACGCGGCCGCCTTGCTCGGCGCGGTCCTCGTCCTTTCGCTTACCAGTGTCCTCAGTGCCGGCGAATACATCAGCGGAATTCCCTGGCCGGAGCCGAAGGTGGTCGATCCGGGCCCGGCGGGCGGGCCGCCCAGCGATGCCATCGTGCTGTTCGACGGCCACGACCTCTCGCAATGGGTCGACGGCCAAGACTGGAAGGTCGAGGACGGCTATGCGATTCCCGCCAAGCACGACATTCACACCAAGCGGGCCTTCGGCGATTGCCAACTGCACGTCGAATGGGCCACGCCCGAGAAAGTCGTGGGCCACAGCCAGGAACGCGGCAACAGCGGCGTGTTCATGATGAGCATCTACGAGATCCAGATCCTCGATTCGTACGACAATAAGACCTACTTCGACGGCCAGGCCGCTTCCATTTACAAGCAGCGCCCGCCGCTGGTGAACGTTTGCCGCAAGCCGGGCGAGTGGCAGACCTACGACATCGTGTTCGAGGCCCCGCGGTTCGACAAGAGCGGCAAGCTGAAACGGCCCGCGTTCGTCACCATCCTGCAAAATGGCGTGCTGGTGCAGAACCATACGCAGATCCTCGGCGCCTCGGCGTGGGACAAGCCGCCGCAATACACGGCCCATGCGGCCAAGATGCCGGTGCAATTGCAATTCCACGGCAATCCGGTCCGCTTCCGCAACATTTGGATTCGCGAGCTGCCGAAGTCCGACGCCCCGCCGCCGAAGAAGAAGTAAGGAATGGGGGAAGGTGGAAGGTCGGCCACCGGTCACTCCTCCTCACCTCTCTGTTGTGCGTGAGACGGTTCATTCGCAAAACGCCCCGGGGACGGCAATCCCCCGGGGCGTTTTTCATGGTTTTGCAAGGCGACGGGAGTCCATCCGCTATCCTTTTCATTAGCCCCTCGTCCCGGGACCTGGCCCCCGTCCCTGATCCCCTCTTTCGCTTCCTTGTATCCGACTTTTGCCGGCTGTTCCCCCACAACTGGTAGAGGAGGCGAAACATTCTACCACCTGAAGTGACATAGGCTTGTACTACTACTCCTGCTCCCGAGAAGAGATGCGGCATGAAGAAGCAGATTCTCATCGTCGATGACGATCAGCGGATGCTGGATGCCTTGCGGCGGACGTTGCGCGATCAGCGGGAGGAGTGGTCGATGACCTTCGTTCGCCGGCCGGAGGCGGCGTGGGAGCGGTTGCTGGAGGCGGCCTACGACGCGGTGGTGACCGACGTCAAAATGCCCGGCATGAGCGGCTTGGACCTGCTCCAGCGGATGCGGCAGACCGAGCAGACGCGGCACGTGCCCGTCGTGGTACTCACCGGGCTGAACGATCACGATCTGAAGGAGCAGGCGTTGAACCTGGGGGCCGACGATCTGTTGAACAAGCCGGTCCAGCCGGGGCAATTGATCGCCCGCCTGCGAAACATGCTGCGGAGGAAGGCCTATCAGGACGACCTGCGAACGAGCAACGAGTCGCTGGTCGAGAAGGTTCAAAAGCAGGACGTCGACTTGGCGCAGTCGCGGCTGAGCATCGTCTGCCGGCTGGGGATGGCGGCGGAATTTCGCGACGAGGACACGGGCAACCACGTGGTTCGCGTGGGCTGTTACAGCCAGGCCGTGGCCGCGGCTTTGGCCATGCCGCCGGAGTTTCAGGAGATGCTGCTGTTGGCCGCCCCCTTGCACGACATCGGCAAGATCGGCATTCCCGACAGCGTGCTACTGAAGCCGGGGCCCTTGAGCGACGAAGAATGGGTCGTCATGCAGCGCCATTGCGAGATCGGGGAATGCATCCTCCGCGAGGAGTCGAAGGCCCTGTTTCCGACGTTCGAGTGGTACGCCAAGGAGTCGCAGGCCCTGAAGGAGGCGCTGGGCAACCACGATCCGCTGCTGGAGATGGCGGCCTCGGTGGCCCTAACCCATCACGAGAAATGGAACGGCAGCGGTTATCCGCGGAAGCTCAGCGGCGAGGCGATTCCGATCGAGTCGCGCATCGTGGCCATCGCCGACGTGTATGACGCGCTGACCTCGGATCGTCCCTATCGCCTGGCCCGGCCGGAAGACGAGGCGCTGACGATGATCGAGACGACCGTGGGCAGCCATTTCGATCCGCGGGTGCATGCGGCCTTCCAGCAGGCGCTGCCGGAGATTCGCGACGTGCGCCGGCGGTTCAGCGACAACGTGGCCGTCTTTTCCCCGCCCGCAGGAGTGACCACGTGAGCATGCGGCTGCTGTACATGGAGGACGATGCGGCCCAAGCCCGCCTGGTGCAAAAGTGCCTGGAGCGGGCGGGCTACACGGTCGAGGTGGCCGGCGACGGCCGCGCGGGCCTGGCCCAGTTTGCGGCGAACCAGTACGACGCCCTGATCATCGATCAGACCATGCCCGGCCTGAGCGGCCTGGAAGTGATCCGCGCCATCAGCGAGGCCGGGCCGCTGCCGCCGACGATCATGGTGACCGGCACCGGCAACGAACAGATCGCCATCGAGGCCATGAAACTGGGCGTCAGCGATTATCTGGTCAAGGACCTCGAAGGCGGTTTTGTCAACGTGCTGCCGCTGGTCGTCGGCCGGACCATCGAACAGCGGCAGACGCTCGTGGAGAAGCAACGCATGGAACGCGAGTTGGCCCAGGCCCAAAAGCTGAAGGCCATCGGCCAACTGGCGGCGGGGATCGCCCACGAAATCAACACGCCGACGCAATACATCGGCGACAATGCCCGCTTCCTGCAGAATGCCTTCACCGACATCGGCGGCCTGCTGGACGCCTACGACCGCCTGTTGCACGCGGTGGAAAACGGCACCGTCACCGACGCCCTGATCGACGAGGTGGAGGCGAAACAACGCGGCGCCGATTTGGACTACCTGACGGCCGAGATTCCCCAAGCCATTCAGCAATCGCTGGAAGGCGTCGAGCACGTGGCGGGCATCGTGGGGGCCATCAAGGAGTACGCCCATCCGGCTTCGGTGCAAAAGCAGCCCGTCGATTTGAACCACGCCGTCGAGGGCGGCATCACGATGTGCCGCAACGAATGGAAAGACGCGGCCGAGCTGGTGACCGACTTTGACCTGGCCTTGCCCCCCGTGGCCTGCCTCTCCTCGGACATTCATCGGGTGGTGGTCAACCTGGTGGTGAACGCCGCGCACGCCATCAACACGGCCGCGCAGAACGAACCGGGCCGAAAACGCCAGATCGTCGTCCGCACGCGGCACGACGGTCCCTGGGCCGAAATCCGCGTGGAAGATTCGGGGACCGGCATTCCCGACGACCTCCGCGAGCGCATCTTCGAGCCTTTTTTCACCACCAAAGACGTCGGCCAAGGAACCGGCCAAGGTCTGGCGCTGACGCGCGCCGCGGTGGTCGACAAACACGGCGGCACGATCGATTTCGAGACCGTGCCGGGCCGCGGCGCGACCTTCATCGTTCGCCTGCCGATCCGAGCTACGGACGCGGCCAGCGTGAAATAATGTGGCACAGCCGCCCTCGGCTGTGTTGGTTGTTCACACAGCCGAGGGCGGCTGTGCTACATATCAATGGTTGGGGCAGCAGAAAACGTAGGGTGCGTGATACGCACCAACGCCGCCGCCACAAAAAACGCGGCCCGTCGTGCGTTTCACGCACCCTAAAGCATTTCAGGTGCGTTTCACGCTCTCTACCACGATTCCACGCCCGTCAGGCGTGAATCGCCTCTTCCTGCCGTATCGCTTCCTGGTAGCGGTCGGTGACGGCGTTCCAATCGATGACGTTGAAACAGGCCTTCAGATAGTCGGCCCGGCGGTTCTGGTACTTCAGGTAGTAGGCGTGCTCCCACACGTCAATGCCCATGATCGGGATGTGGCCCTGCATCAGGGGGCTGTCCTGGTTCGGCGTGCTGCCGACGATCAGGCGGCGGTCGCGATCGAGACAGAGCCAGGCCCAACCGCTGCCGAAGCGGCCGAGTGCCGCCTTGGTAATTTCATCGACGAAGCGATCGAAGCCGCCCAATTGCTCGTCCATCGCGTGGGCCAAGTCGCCGCGCGGCTGCCCGCCGCCGTCACGGGACAAAATGGTCCACAGCATGGAATGGTTGGCGTGCCCCCCGCCGTTATTGCGCACCGTGGTGCGGATTTCCTCGGGCAGGGTGTCGATCGAGCCCATCAACTCCTCGATCGTCATGTGGCCGACGTCGTGCCCTTCCAACGCCTTGTTCAAATTGGCCACGTAGGTCCCGTGATGCTTGTCGTGATGCAACTCCATGGTCCGCGCATCGATGTACGGCTCCAAGGCATCGAACGGATACGGCAGGTCGGGTAACGTGTACAACATAGTCTTTCTCCCACTGGCAGATCGGTTTCACGGTTTCCCGTTGGCTGTATTATGCCAACGCGGCCTGTTAATATTGTAGCGCCGCCTCGCCGCGGGGCAACACGGTAAATGGGGAACGGCACACATTGGTGCTCGGGGGGCCCATCCCCCGGGAAAAAATTCGGGAGCAGGAAATTCGTTGCGGCGGTCCCGACTTCCGTTACAATGGCGGCAACCGATCGGCCAAACCGTCTTCCCTTCCCACGAGCAACAGGAGGATGCCATGTGCAAATTCTGCGTCCGGCAAGATTTGGGTGGAGAGTTCACGCGTCGCGAGGTGCTGGCGACGATGGCCGGCGCCGGGATGGCTGCTGGCTTGATGGGTTCCACGGTGCTGACGGCAGCCGCCGGGGCCGGGGGCACGCCTTCCCCTGCCGACCCGCTCGACATTCGCGTGGTCTACCTGCGGCCGGCGGGCAAGTATTGGCTGGGATGGCCGGGGACGTTTTGGGACGTGGACGGCTTTGCCGCCAAGAGCCGCCGGCTGGTCGAGCAGTTCGGCCGGGAGCTGGGCGTCCGGCCCGTCTTCGAGCCGGCGCCCCTGCACGAGAAGGCCGACATCGAGGCCTTCGTCAAGAAGGTCCAGGCGGAAAAACCCAAGGGCGTGTTGGTCTTCCCGCTGCACGCCGACGAGTTCATCTCCGGCGCCACCGACCGGATTGCGCAAAGCGGCATCCCGACGATCATTTTTGCCGGGCTGGGCATGTGGCACAACGGCTTTGCCGCCAAAGTGGTGCCAACGGCGCGGCAGAAGGGCGTGTACCTGCCTTCGTCGGGCGATTTCGAACTGGGGCCCGTGCGCTTCGGCATGAAGATGATCCAGGCCAACTATCGGCTGCAGCGGACCAAGATTGCCGTGCTCCGCGGCAACGAGACGTCGGAGGTGCGGGCCGCGCCCCTGGGGCTTACGCTGCGTTTCCTGCCGCGGCGGCGCTTCCCCGACACGCTCAAGACGATCGGAGAGACGCCCGAGGTCATCGCCATGGCGGAGCGGCGGGCCAAGCAGGCGCAAAAGGTCGTCGAGCCGACGCGGCAGGACTTAATCAATGCCGCGAAGAATTACTTCGCCTCGCTGAAGATCATGGAAGAAGAAGGGTGCCAGGGAATCACGATGGACTGCCTGGGATTGGTTCAGGACCACAAGATTCCCACGCCCCCCTGCCTGGCCTGGGCCGAGATGTTCGAACACGGCCGCAGCGGCACGTGCGAGGCGGACCTCAACGCGGTGATGTCGCACGAGCTGTGCCTGAAACTGCTCGACCGGCCCGGTTTCCAGCAAGACCCCGTCGCGGAGAGCGAACATAACACGCTCATCGGCGCCCACTGCGTCTGCGCCACGAAGCTCAACGGGCTGGACCAACCTCCGGAGCCCTATATTCTGCGCAGCCATTCCGAATCGGACTTGGGCGTTTCCGTGCAGGTCCTCTGGCGGATCGGCCAGGAAGTGACGGTCATGCAGATCGTCGCGCCCGACAAGATGCTGCTGGGCAAAGGGAAGGTGTTGCGGAACTACGACACGCCGCCGGCGGGCGGTTGCCGCACCTCGGTCGAGCTGGCCGTGGACGGCCCGGCCGATACCCGCGACACGAAGGGCTTCCACCAGCTTTTCATCTACGGGGACCACGTCCGCCGACTGCAGGCCTATGCGCAGATGTACGGGATCACGACGGAACACATTTAGCGTAAATTACGCGTCTTCCAGCCAAGGGGAGAGCGGACATTTCGCCCGCATGAGTGTATCCGCCGCCGTCGCCGACTCCTCTTCCGCGGCCATCAGGTAGGAGCGGAAGCTGACCAGCACCTCGCGGGCGCGGGCCAGGACGTCGTTGCGCCGCCGGTCGCGGTTTCGCCGCGGGCTAACGGTGACGTGAATCCTCGTGCGCGTCGCGCCCGCATCCGGTGACCAACTATTCGTCCCGCGATCTTTTTGCAACCGCTCCTCCTGGAACGAGAGATCGATGCAAAACATGACCGGACGATCGGTCAGGCGGCGGAGGCGGCGGGCGTGCTTGTCTTCCATCTCCAGCCGCACCTGGCTGCCGTCGATGGCCACGATTTTTGCCCGGTGATCGGCCACGAACCCGCGCAGCTTCTCGACGGCCATTTTCACCGGCACGGGCGTGACCAAGTCTTGGCAGAGGAGTTCTGTTGTCTCGGGAGGGGCCAGACGGCCGGACGCCGGCAGGGCCGGCGCCAGCGCGCCGCCGCCGCCGCTACCCAGTTGCACGACCGTGTTCCGGCCGTTGGCTTTGGCGGTCAGCAAGGCGCGGTCGGCGCGGCGGAGCATAGTCTCCGGCGTATCGCCCGGCTGGATTTCGGTGACGCCGAAACTGACCGTCACCGGCCGGCCGTCCAGCTTGGGCTGGAGAATCTGGCTGAGGGCCTTGCGAATTTGCTCCGCGCGGCGGATGGCCGAGCCGTTGTCGCAATCGGCGCAGAGCAGGACGAACTCCTCGCCGCCATAACGCGCCACCAGGTCGCCGGGCCGGCAGGAACTCTTCAACAGCGAGGCCAGGCACTGAATGGCCGCGTCACCCGCCTGGTGGCCGAAGGTATCGTTGACCAATTTGAACCGGTCGAGATCGCACATCATCAGGCTGCAGGGCACGCGCTGCTGCTGGTGTGCCGCGACAAACATGGCGTGCACGCGGTCGAACTCGGCCCGGTTGGCCACCTGGGTCAAGGGGTCTTTGGTGGCCTTTTCGTGCAGGCTTTGGCACTGCTGCTCCAGCGAGGTTTCCGAAGAGGCGTCGTGGAACAAGAGGATGGCCCCTTGCGAAACGCCCAACTCGTTGATGACGGGAATGGCGTGGGCATCGACGGCTACCGGCCGCTGGCCTCGCCCGCGAATCGTCAGCCGGCGCAGGGATTGCGCGCCGCAGCGAATGGCCGTCTGCACGGGGCACTCGGCGTCGCTGATGGGGCGCCCCTTTTCGTCCGAGAGGCCCAACAGACCCGCCTGCCAATGCTGTCCGCGAATGCTGGCGCTGGGCACGCCGGTCAGCCGTTCCGCGCCGCGGTTCCACTGGACCACGCAGCCCGCGGCATCGATGAACATCACGGCGTCGTACATGTTGTCGAGCAAACGGCCCTGAAAGAGCCCGTCGACGGCGGGCTCCAGCTCGGGAGGAGGGCCCGCGTTGAGCTCCCAGAACGAATCGACCAGGCTGGGTTCGAGCGACCGCAACCAACGATGGGCCACTTCCCAGTGAATCGCCGCCTGATCCGTCTGGCGAAACTCGGCAAACTGCTCGACCAACTCGGGATCGAATTGCCGGCCCGCGCATTCCAAGAGCTCGGCCACCGCCCGCTCCTGCGAGCGGGCCGGGCGATAAATGTGGTCGGTGGTAATGGCGTCGAAAGCCTCGACGATGGCGATCATCCGCGCCCCCAGCGGAATCTCCCGGCCGCTCAGCGGAAAGTCCGGCCGGCTGCCGTCGTACCAGGCCGCGCTGTTCTCGACGATCTCCAACACTTGCGGCGAGGTGCAACTGCAATGCAGGATGTCCAGGCTCATCTTCCGCGTGCGGGCCATGACGGCCGCCTCTTCGGAATCGAGCATGCCCGCTTTGAGCAGGATGTGGTCCGGCGCGCCGATCGTGCCGACGTCGTGCAACAGGGCGGCCACCTCGATCGCGTCCCGCTCGGCCGCCGGCACGTCCATCTTCAAGGCCCACGCCGAGCAGGTGAGCGCCACTCGCATCGAGTGCCCGGCGACGGCCGCGTTCTTGCACCGTAACGCCGTAAACAGGCTGCTGGCGACCCCCAGCCGAATGTGAACGAGTTGGTTGTCCACTTCTTCGGTGAACACCGGCGGCAGCGTGTGGCTGGCCGCGGTGACCGCCTCCAACTCCCGCAACAGGACTTGGAGTTCGGTCATCCAGCGCTCGGCCGCCACGGGAGCGGCATTCGTGTCGGCGCCGGCAAGAGCGGATTGGTCGTCTAGCTGATTTGGGGGGGTGTTCATAAGAAACGCCACGACGTTGACTGGGACCGGCCAAGAAAACCTAGGTTAATTAAGGACTTTGGTCAAAATAACCGCGTTTCTTGCGGCATTTTGCCTGCCAATCCCGGCGGAACTGCAGATCCTCCCCGGGGGTGTGCGAAACGCACCGGGGCCATGAGGTCGGTGTGTTTCTCGCACCCTACGGCAAGCGGGGCCTGTTAAGGTGTAGGGCTCCGGAGGAGTGGGATAGATGGCGATGGCGTAGTAGAGGCAGCACCTTGCAACTGCCGAAGCTGAAACAAGGCCGAGAGCAAAAGGGGGCGCACTCCCAGGCAAACTGCTATGCCATTGAACACCTCCAGTTCCTACGGGCGATTTGGGCAGCGCGACGACCGGCACCGCCGGTTGTTGACCGACGAGCTCTCGAATCCCAACGACTGGCCCGTCTGCTCGGACTGGCCAGAGGCCGAACCGCCTGCGCAGAAATCGGAACACTATGGGGACGCGGATTTTTTGGAGCAGCAATTGCGGCTGTTTGATTTGATTCCCCGTCACCTGCTGGGCGTGGTTCTGCTGTTGCTGGTGACCTCGGCGATCGGCGTGGGGCTGGAAGCCTCCTACGCCTGGATGCTCGAGCGGGTGGCCCACGGCGGAGCGCGCGTGGCCGCCCTCGACCTGGCGGCCAAAGGCAGCCTGGGTTGTTGGTTCTCTTCGCTGTTGCTGGTCGCCGCATCGGTGGCCGCGCTGTTGGTCTACAGCATTCGCCGCCATCGCATCGACGACTATCAAGGCCGCTACCGGATTTGGCTCTCGGCCGCCGCGGTTTGCTTTCTGCTGGCTACCGACCATGCGGCCAGTCTCCGCGAGGCGTTCCGCGACGCGATGGTCGTGGTGACGGGCACGCCGCTAACCGGTGACGGCAGCCTCTGGTGGGCCGTCTTCTATGCGCTGGTGTGCGGTGCCGTAGGGTCGCGAGTGCTGATGGACATGCGTTCCAGCTTCACTTCCATGGGACTTTTGCTCCTGGCGGCGCTCGTCCACACGCTGGCCGTGGTCGGGCAACTGGGCCGACTTCTGCCCGCCGACGGCCACCGGGTGATATACCTCACCGGGGCTGAGATGCTGGGCAACGTGTTGCTGCTGGCTGCCATGATGGCTCACGCCCGGCACGTGATTCTCGACGCCGAGGGATTACTGCTTCGCGACGAGCCGCCGCCAGAGGAAGAGGGACTGGCCGAAACGGAGCCACCCGAGGCGGAAGAAGATGACGGTGACACCCGGTGGATGAAGATTGACGCCCCGCATGCCATTCCGCAGCCGGTATTTCAGCGGGCCGAAACCTCGATGAGCAAGTCCACCGTCTCGCCCTCGATTTCCACGAGCGTCTCGCCCCCGCTGAATCGCAAGCTGACCAAGGGCGAGCGGAAGACGCTAAAAGAGCGTTTGCTCCGCGAACGCATGCAACGGGAGCGATAGGGAGGGAGACTGGGCGTCGTGGTTCCCGGACGCGGACGTGGGCCCCGGCTCCGGCAAAGGGACAGGCACCGTTTGTGCAAAACACCCTGCGGGCCGCTGCGCGGCAAACGGAGCCAGTCCCCTTTGCCGCCCGAGCAGTGTGGACAGTAGGCGTCCAAGAATGGTAGCCTTATCATTTTTGCGGGAACGCCAATCGTCGCTGATCGACACGAACGAAAGCAATCAGCGAGAATTAGCGAAGATCAGCGTTCCTGTTGTCCCTGTCCGCTCTGACCCCTTGGCCCCTCACTCATGTCCGTTCGCACCCGATTTGCTCCCAGCCCTACCGGATACCTGCACATTGGGGGGGTCCGCACCGCGCTGTTCAATTGGCTCTTTGCCCGGCAGCACGGCGGCCAGTTCGTGCTGCGGATCGACGATACCGACCAGCAACGGAACGTGGACGAGGCGTTGCAGCCGATTCTGGACGGCCTCCACTGGCTGGGCATCGATTGGGACGAGGGGCCGCAAGTGGGCGGGCCGTTCGCGCCGTACTACCAGTCGCAACGGCTGGATCGCTATCAGGCGGCCGTCGAAAAGCTGTTGGCCGCGGGGCATGCTTACTACGATTATGCCACGCCGGCCGAACTGCAGGCCGAACGCGAGGCGGCCGAGCGGGAGAAAAGGCCCTTCCGCTATAGCCGCCGTTTCCGGGCCAGCACACCGGCCGAACGGGCCCAGTTCGAGTCGCAAGGCCGACAGGCCGTGGTGCGGCTCATGATGCCCAACGAGGGTACGCTCGTGCTCGACGACCTGGTGCGCGGCCGCGTGGAGTTTCCCTGGTCCCACGAGCAAGACCACGTGGTCCAGCGTGCCGACGGCACTTGCCTCTATCATTTGGCCAACGTGGTTGACGACTACGATTTCCAGATCAGCCACGTGATCCGTGCGGAAGAGCATCTTTCCAACACGCCGCGCCAGGTGTTCATTCTGGAGGCTCTCGGCTATCCGCGGCCGGTCTATGCCCATTTGCCGTTCGTGGCCGAGCCGGGCAGCCGGAACAAACTCAGCAAGCGGAAGCTCGGCAAGTACCTGAAGAACCGCGACTTCGCGCAAATGGTCGAGCATGGCCGCAAGATCGCCGAGACGATCGGACATCCCGTGGAAACCGATGCCTTCAATCCGGTGATCGTCGATTTCTACAAGACCGTCGGTTATCTGCCCGAGGCGATTATCAACTATCTGTCGCTGCTGGGTTGGTCGCTGGATGACAAGACCGAGCATTTTACGCGGCAGGAATTGATCGAGAAGTTTTCCTTGGATCGGGTGAACAAGGCCCCGGCCAGTTTCGATCCTAAGAAGCTTCAGGCGTTCGAGGATTGGCACTTCCAGCAACTGGCTGCGGAGCGAAAAGCGGCGCTCGTGATTCCATTTCTCCAGGCGGCCAAACTGGTTGAATCGCCGCCGACGAGCGACGAGCGAGCGACCGTCGACAAGGTGGTGGCCGCCGCCGGTGACCGGATCAAGGTGGCGGGCGATATTCTCGCATTCGCTTACTTTTTCCAGGGCGACGACCGGCTGGAAGTCGATGCAGAGGCCGTGGAGAAGCATCTGCGCAAGGATGCGGCGGCCGAATTGCTGGCGAAGTTTCGCGATCGATTGGCAGCGGTCGAGCCGTTCGACGCCGGCAGCGTGGAGGCGGCAATGCACGATTGCGTGACGGCCGAAGGGATCAAAATCGGCCAGATCATCCACGCCGTGCGCGTGGCCGTCACCGGCCAGTCGATCGGGCTGGGGCTGTTCGATACGCTGGCGATTCTCGGCCGCCAGCGTTGTTTGCGGCGAATAGAGCGCGCGTTGACTCGGGGATGAGATGCTTTCATCGGAATTGAAGCACACCTCCCAAACGTTACAATATACGAACATGAGCAAACTCGAGCGGCTCTATGAACATATTTTGATGCGTCGATCCGACGCCAACGTTGCGTTCGAGGAGTTATGCTTGCTCGTCAGTCGTCTCGGCTTTGAGGAACGAATCAGAGGCGATCATCATATCTTTACCAGGACTGGAGTGCAGGAAATTCTGAATCTGCAACCGCGCCACGGTAAGGCGAAACCATACCAGGTTAAGCAAGTCAGAGAGGTCATCCTGCGCTACGAACTCCGCTTGGGAGACTTACCAGATGATTAGCAAATACGAAATCATTATCTATTGGAGCCAGGAAGACGGCGCCTACATCGCTGAAGTGCCCGAGCTTCCCGGCTGCATGGCTGACGGTCAGACGTATCAGGAGGCATTGAGCAACGCGGAACGGATCATTCAAGAATGGGTCGAAACCGCGCAGGAACTGGGCAGACCGATACCGGAACCCAAGGGCCGGCTGTCGTACGCTTGAGTAATGCGCGGTTAACGACCTTTACGAAACGCCGTCACGGCCCCGAGGTGAACAACATGTCGCGCAGGGTTCGCCTGACCGTGCTGATCGTCGGCGGCTTGGCCACGACGGCCGTCCTTCTGCTGTTGGGGCTCTACCTGGCCGCGCGGCACGAGCCGGCCTTCTACCGCGAGGCCATGCACATCGACCCGGTCGTGCTGGAAAAGGGGAGCGACCGCATGCTCCAACAGACGACCGCCTTGGCCAGCGCCGTCAAGAAGCGGGGCCACTGGGAAGCCCTGTTTACGGCCGAGCAGATCAACGGCTGGCTGGCCGTCGACCTGGTTCGCAACCATCCGCACACGCTGCCGCCGGAGCTGCACGACCCACGCGTGGCGATCGATGCAAAACGGGTTACCCTCGCCTGCTGCTTCGACCACGACGGGCTGCACAGCGTGCTCAGTCTCACGATCGAGCCGTACGTGCCCGAGCCGAACCTGCTGGCGTTGCGGATCGTCAACGCGCGGGCGGGGCTGCTGCCGGTGCCGCTGGGCCAGGTGCTCGATCGGATTTCGGAAGCCGCCCGCGACACGGGCTTGCATCTCGAGTGGCGGCGTGCCGCCGGCGATCCGGTGGCGATGCTCTCGCTGCCCCCCGCCGACGATCGGCCCGTGCGCGTGGAAACGCTGAGGCTGGGCGAGGGGGAAGTCTACGTGGAAGGCACGACCGAAGCCGCGAAGCCGTAGAGGAGTTTGCGTGCCGCTGGTCGCTAAACGGCCTGGTGCTGCGCCTCTGAATCGCCGCTATGCTCGAAGCGGACCAACCATTTGCTCGGTTCCTCGGCCGTACAGCAAACAGTTAATGTTCCGTGAAGCTTCCCGCCGTCCAGGTCGAGTACCCATTGCGCTGCCGTTTGCCGCTCGACGGTGCACTGGCCGCAGTCCCAACGCATCACCGAGCCGCGATCGCCGGAAATCGGCCCTTCATAATCGAGGTAGGCCAGGCGATGATCGGCCAGGGGCGCGGCCTCGATTTCCACGCCGGGTCGCGGCGGCTCAGCGAGCGCCCACGTCTTCAGCACGGCGCCCGCTTCGACCATGAAATCGAAATGGGTGCCGTCGGATGTTTCGTGGCGCAGGACGACAAAACGCGGCATGATAGGGTGCGGCGTGCGAGCACGCCGGCTTCTCTCCGATGGTTGGGGCGGCAGTTGTACTGCCGCCCCCGGAATTGCGGCAAAACAGGGGCGGCAGTGCAACTGTCGCCCCAACATATGACTCTTTCAACGGACTGCTAATCGCTCCCGGAGGATACGTGGATCGCCGGTTTCTCTCCTCTCTCCGGCCGTTCCAATTCCCACAGCAAGTCGTTTACGGCGGCGGGCTTTGAGAGCACGGCCGCGGCGCCCGCCGCAAGGGCCCGCGCGCGGTCCGAAACGCGCGGAAAGTCCAGCAGGGCCAGCACGGGGGCGGGCCGCACCGCCGCTGCCAGGCGGCGGAGTTCCTGCACGTCGGCTGCGCGCAGGTCGCCGCCGTCAAAGATCGCGGCCGCCGCCCCCTCGACCCGCCCGCTAATCGGCGGGCGCTGGCGGGCCGTGACATATCCTCGGCTCCGGCAAGCCGCCGCGAGCCAATCGGCCATCTCCTGCGACTCGGCACAGATGACCACCATGCCCTGGCGCCGCGGCCAACTTTGCGTCATGTCGGCCAGCAGCCGCTCTTCTTCGGCGGCCGTCGGCGGCAGCGCCCAGGCACACGGCTCTCCCTGCACCAGGCGGCGCAACTGCCGATCGCAGCGGATCGCCCATTGATGCCAATAGGTCCGTACGGCGCCCGGCCACGGCGACCCGGTTCGCATCTCTCCCTCGCACCAACTCCCCAGCAAACCGATCAGCCGGGCCAAGGGGGCCAGCCGCCGCAAGCGGTCTACGACCGAGTGCGAGAACTGACCGGGAAAGGCCTGGGCCACCACGATGACATGGGGAACGACCTCCCCCGAGGTCAGGGCTGCCGCGGCGCCGGTGACGTCGGTAAACGGGTAAACCGTTCCCCAGTCATCCAGTTGGAGCCCAGCGTCCTTAAACTCCGCCCGCTCGATGTCGCCCAGGAGCACAATAGCGAGGCCAGCCATTGCCGATTGAATGAAGGAGGATGAAGGGGAAAAACCGTGCCGGACGGGCCGGAAGGGGTCGCCCAGCGTCAGTTTTACTCGTATGCCGCCATCATACGGCCGTCACCGTTTTCGTGGTAGCCTATTAACAAAATGGCGGAATTAGGCTACAATGCCAAGCGCGGGCTAAGCCAAGGGCGGGGGTACGCGCCCACACTTCTCAGCGCGGGCAACCCCCGGGGTAGCTACGGTTGGCTACTGGTGATGGCTCACTGGTAGCAGTTCGGCTGGGTATTGACGCGGTGCAATAGAGGTTCATCCATGCGACGGCGAATTGTTCTGGTCGGCGTTCTTTGGGCGATCGGCGCTTGTGGTTCTGGGGCCTGGGCACGGGAATGGGGCGATGCCACGGGCAAGTACACGATCGAGGCCACGTTCGTCGACTATAACGACGGGAACGTCCGACTCAAGAAGCAGGATGGGAGCATGGTTTCCGTGCCGCTGTCGAAACTGCGACTAGCAGATCAGCAGTTCGTCGCAAAGCAGATGATGCTGCAGGCCAAGGCATCGGACGCCGAGGCCACCAAGGCCGAGCCGGCCCTCGCTTCCGACACGTCGACGGCCGCGCCGGCAACTAGTTCTGCGGCGTCGAAGGCCCCGCCGGCAGCCACGGACGGGCCGGAGGCCATGTTCGAAGTGGTGAAAACCGAGATCGTGGCGAAGCCGGTCGAAGTGAACGGCTGCCGCGTGACGCCGAAGAGCGGTTCCGTGTTGTTCGTCTGTACGGTGAACTTCACCAAGGCCGGCATGGCCCTCTCGCCCGAGGCCCTCGCAAAGCTGAAAATCGCCAAGGCCTCCATGAAGCTGAGCAAGAACAGCAAGCAAGGAAACGTCATCAGCAAAGGCGACTTCGCCCTCCGCTTGGACGACAACCGAACCGTACCGTGTCATTGTCTTCCGGCGACCGACACCGCGCCGGGGCTTCCGGTCCGGCCGCCGCGGGTTCGGGGCGGTGACAATTGGCTGATGTATTGCGGCAACGTGCGGCTGCTGGCCTCGGTGAAACCCGACGTGAAGCCCGAGGCGCTTGTTTGGGGAGGCACCTATGAGGCGAAGATGCCCTCGTCGACGGCGGAGCCCGCCAAGCAGCCGGCCATGGCTGCGGTTGCGCAGGCCACGCTTCCTTCCAAAGCGGCTCCCGCTCCAGTTCCCGCCACCGCGCCAGCCAAAGCGGCTCCCAGCAGCCCGAAACCGGCCGTTGCCCGTGAGACGGACACCGCCCGCCGCGAACGGGTTGCGCGGCGGATGGCCGTCCTCAACAACGGTGTGCTTCGCGACTTGGCGGCGAAGTATCCCCAACTGGCGTCGATGAACATCGGCCCACAACTGGCCGACACGAACGAATTCTGGAACGACAAGGACGAGTTCAATCAGGCGGCGTTCGAGACGTTCATTAAACGCATGATGGGTGGAAAATAGCGAGTCCACGCCTGGCCGCACGCCGATCCAGCCGTGGCTACCACCCCTCACGCCTGGCCGCCGGCATTGTCTTCCCGCAATCTTGCTTCCCCCTCCACGACGGCCTGGCGCGCCTCTTCCGCGTTCCGCGCTTGGTGCAGCGCGCCCAGGAAGCCGGCCGAGGCAACGATGCGGCTGAGCCGGGCCAGCACCCGCAGGTGCACCCGATCTTCCGTCGAGCAGATCAAGAAAAAAACGTCGGTTAGCGGCGCGGCCCCGCCAAAGGGGATGCCACTGCTCGTGCATCCCAAGGCCAGCAGCGGCTGGCTGAGAATCTTGGGCATCGGCCGCCGCGGGTGCAGCAGGGCCACGCCATTTTCCAGGGCCGTGGTGTGCATGTCTTCACGGGCCTTCACTGCCTCGGCCATCGCCTTGGCGTCCCACAGCATGCCGGTCTGCGCAGCCAACTCGACCATCGCATCGATGACCGAGTTGCGCGTCCGCGCCATGAGCGGCACCGCGATCGCCGCGCGCGGCAACATCTCGGCAATGCAAATCTCCGGCTCGCTCTCCGCGGGGGCCGCTTGCTCCAACATCGCCTCCACTCGGACCAATTCGCTTTCGTCGGACAGCCCGATGCGATGCTCGAACCAATGGTGAATGTCGGGCTTGGCGAAGCGCCACTCGCCCGAAACCTTGCGCCCGGGCAGCTTGCCGCGCTCGGCCAGTTTCACGACCTGCTGGGGAGTTAGGTGCAGGTAGCGGGCCAAACTGCTGACGTCAAAATCTCGGTAGGGCATGGCAAACCATTGTGCCGATTACCGCCGCTTTGTCCAGGGAGGGCGCGGCAAATGATGGCGGACGTTTCCTGTTTAGCCGCGTCCACGCGGCGTTACTTTCCTGACAGTTCCACTGCCCGCCCCGCTTCGAGCAGCACGTCTTTGCGCGGCGTGCCGCCGGCAATGGTCAACTCGCGCAGCTCCGCTCTGCCCGACAGCGTGAGCAAACGATACTTCCCCGCGGCCGTCCGCTCCAGCACGCCGTTGGCCACGGGCGTAAACCAAGGGAGCCGGGCCGGCGCGCCGAGCCGGGGCGCAAACGACAACTTCTGCTGCGGCGCCGAATATTGCTGCCCGGACAGCGCCAAGGGAATAGACCAGAGGATCAGTTGGCGGGCGTAATGCGAATTGCACCACGGTTGACCGTCATCCGAGCGCGTCAGGTCGCGCCAATCCCAGGCGTCGCGGAGATGCACGCGCCAAACGTTCACCAGCTTCTCCGCTTCGGCCATGCTCGTTTTCATGTCCTCGCCGAGCCACAGGTTGAGCGAGGTCCAATCGAGCGACCCGGCTTCCCAAACCAGCTCGTCGATGGCGTCGCGGCCGCGCCGGCTCATGACCCGCAGACCGAAGGGGCTCTGGTTGAACTGCATTTCGGCCCGCAGATGCCGCCGCGCCCGCTCCGGTGGCACCATCCAGCCGAGGCCCAAGAGCGACGCCCAAAGCTGCCCGTAGAGCGTATCGGCATGCAGCGCGTCGGTTTGGTCGCCTTTGGCCATCCACCAACTGCGATAGTAGCTGCCGGTCCATAGCAGCTCATCGAGCTTCTTTTGGCCCACCACCAGGCCCTCCTGGCAGCGGCGGGCGAAATCGGCATCGCCCTGGGTTTCGGCCAGCTTTGCCGCGGCCCCAAGGGCAGCCAGGTGGAGAACCGCGTTATAGGCGACCACGTCTTTGTCCTGAAAAGCCCACCAATCATAGGTGTTGTTCAGGCGGGCCGGCAGGCCAAAGGAGCGGCTGCGGTCGATCTGCCATTGGGCTGCCTTCTTCGCCGCCGGCCACAGTTCGCCGAGGAATCGGCGATCGGCGCTCCACAAGTACTGATTGTAGACGCCAAGAATAAAGGTGCTCGTGCAATCGCCCATGTCGCGGGCCTGCGAGCTATCGATCGGCCGGCCGCTGTTGCCCAAGTCTTCGTTGATGAAGCCGTCGGGTTTCTGAATCGAGGCGAATCCGCGAAACTGACTTTGCGCCAGCTCGGGGAAAAACAGCATGTAAGGCAACGAGCGATAGAAATAGATGTGCACGGGATCGACCGCGGAGCAAGAAAAACTCTCCCACTGCCGCCACCGCCCGTCCTCGAACCACATGCCCGTCTTCGCCATCGTCGCCGGGCTGTTGACCAGCGCGTCTTGCAGCCACTCGGGCAGCGTGTTGTCGAAACAGAGATGTTGCCACTGGAGCATCGACTCCAGGTGATCTGCTTGCCGCGCGAGGACCTTGTCGGCCACGTCGGCCGCACTGCGGTAGAACTGGGTGTAGTAATTGCCGACGCGCTGGCCGGCGTGCATGCGGTTGGGTAAGTACCAGGCGAGCGCCAGAGGGATGGTTCGTTGTTCTCCCGGCTTCAGTGTCGCGCTGGCGGCAACGGCCGCGTGTTTTGCCACGCCGCTGGTCACTGGTTTCCCCTCGCCAAGATGGCCCTGAGTTTGAAATGCTTGCCAAATTGCCGGAAGATCGTCGCCTGCCGCCCGGGAACACGCCGGGCCGTCGCCGAAACGCACGGCCATCGCGCCGCTCATGGGTTCGCTGCCCGCCCGCTCGATGCACAAACCGGTCTGGCTGGGCGAGATCATGCCGCCCAAGTGGTTCGGCAGGTTGAAGAAGATTGCCGCGTTGACTGGCTTCGCCGTGCGATTGGAGAGCACGAAGCTGAACAGGATGGCGGGAGCCGCCGACGCCCGGGCGTCGCGAATCTTGAGCGTGCCGTAGGCGTAGAGCGTCACGCCCAGCGGCAACTGCGGATCGCGGAAGCGCAGGCGTGAAACCGGGAAGGCGCCCGAATATTCGATCTCGTCGATGGCGGGCAGGCCCCGCGGCGGGTGCGTGCGCAAGGTCCAGCCCTTGGCCGCGTCTCCTTCGCTTTGGACGCGCAGCCCGAACAGGGCCTCATCGAGTTGCACCTTGCCGCCTCCGCCGCCGGGCGAGTTGTTGAAGATGTTCCAGTCGCGGAGACTGCCGTCGGCGCGCAGCTCGACGGTGCCCGCCCCCAGGCCGCCCAAGGGCACCGCGGAGCGCATGCCCACCGGCGGCGGCAGAAGCTTTTGCTCGCCGTCGGTAGAGTCGGCCAGGTGCAGATAGGGATAGCGGGCGCCGCCGTTGGGGTTACCCCAGCCTACGGTCCATGCCGTGGGCGATTCGACGTAGTAGCAATCTTGCATCTTGTCCGTAAATCGCATCGCCCGTTGCACGATGCCGGAGTTCTTGAACGTCAGTTGAGCGAGCGGATCGCCTTCATCTGCGGCCGCGGCGGCCAGCGGTCCCATGAGCAACAGAATGGCGCCCAGGCGGAAAATCGACTGCATGCGGGAATCTCCTTCGGTTGGAAAACGGGAGCCTCGGCTTCGATGGCTGTCTCCGGATGATCCGCCCCTATTCGATGCCCAGTTGGCGTTGGATTTGTTCCAGGGATACACCCTTGGTTTCCGGCATGAAGAACAGCACCCACAGCAATTGCAGCGTCATCATCACCGCGTAAAACGTGTAGGCATAGGCCCCGGAAATCGCCGCAATCATGGGAAAGGTCCAGGAAATGGCGGCGGCCATGAACCAGTGCGTAAAGCTGCCCAACGCCTGCCCCCGCGCGCGGACGCGGTTGGGAAAGATTTCGCTGATGAAGACCCAAATCACCGCCCCCTGGCCGAAGGCATGCGCGGCCACGAACAACAACAGACTGATGAGCACGGTCTTGCTGCCGACCGCCGCGGCGGCCGCCACTCCCGCCGGCACCGCACCGCCCGAGCGGAGCGCGGCGGCCGCGGCGACGAACGCATCGCCGTAATTGTAGAACGCCCAGGCGGTGCTCGACAGGCTGATGATATAACCGAGCGAGCCGACGATCATCAGCTTGCGGCGGCCGAAGTGGTCAATCACCAGCATGGCGGTCATGGTGAACAACAGGTTCGTGCCGCCCACAGCCACGGCTTGCAGCAGGGCCGAGCCCTTGTCGGCGCCGGCCATGGCAAAAATGGCCGGCGCGTAGTACATCAGGGCGTTGATGCCCGAAAGCTGGTTGAAGGCCGCGATGGCCATGGCCAGCAGGATGGGCCGCCGATATTGCCGGCGGAAAAACGGCTCCCGCAGGCTGTGATGCGTCATGTCCAGCGAGGCCTGAATCTCGCGCAGCTCGCCTTCGACGTCCGCGGCCCCCAAGCGGCGGAACACCTGGCGGGCCTCCTCGCTGCGGCCGCGGGCCATGAGCCACCGCGGGCTGTTGGGCGTGAGAAACAGCAACAGGAAGAAGACGGCCGAGGGAATGGCCACTACGCCGAACATCCACCGCCACTCGTTGGCCCCCAAATGCATCTGGGCAATCAGGTAATTGGAGAAGAAGGCCAGCAGGATGCCCAGCACGACGTTGAATTGCGTAATGGCCACCAGCCGGCCGCGATAAGCCGCCGGCGCAATCTCGGCGATATACATGGGCGAAACCACCGACGCGCCGCCGATGGCCAGCCCGCCCACGAAACGGAACAGCAGAAACGAGGTCCAGTTCCACGGAAACGCGCTGCCCAGCGAGGAAACGACGTACAGGGTCGCGATGACGATCAGCACCGTCCGCCGTCCCAGCACATCGGTCGGACGCCCCACGGCGATCGAGCCGACAATCGTACCCAGGAGCGCGCTGGCCACGGTGAAGCCGAGCCAGAACGAACCCGGCAGATTGAGCCAGCTCTCGCGGAGCTGAAAAACGTCTTTCAGGGCTTCGGTGGTCCCCGAAACTACGGCCGTGTCGAAGCCGAAAAGCAGCCCGCCCAATGCGGCCACCAGGCTGCTGCCGAGCAGATAACGATTCAGTCTCACGATCAGGCCTCCTCGGCGCGGCCGACGCTTATTTCGGCCAGATGGACTTCAGCTCCCACACCTCCAACGACCGCACCGTCGCCGGGCCGCCCTCGGCGAAAACGGCCAGGCTCTTCTTCTCCGCCGGCGGCGAAATGCAGTACGCCATGTTAACCCGTCCGTCGCCGGTGAAAATCTCCAGCGATGACCGATCCACGAGCACTTGCAGCGTGATCTTGCCCGCCGCCGGTTCAAGGGGTGCAGAGGTGCCAAGGCAAGTCAGTTGCTTCGTCTTGCAATCGTAGCGGATCGGTATACCGCGGACGGTCAGCCCGACGGCAGTTGCGCCACCGAGCTCGATTTCCAAACGGATATCGAACAACTCGCCCCGGATGCCGGCCAGCGGATTGTCGCCCGGCTTCAGCGCGATGCCGGCCAGCGAATGACGCGTGCCGTGGAGGGTTTCGATTTCCTTGATGGGCAGGGCGCACAACCGCACGCCCTCGGCGAAGGTTCGCAAGCTGAGCGCCACGGGAAACGACATCTGCTGGTTGAAGGGCATGCCCGGATATGCCCCGCCCGCCATCCAGGCGATCTGGATCCGCCGGCCGTCGCTGGCAGGGATGTCGCTATAGGTCTGGGACGCGTAACGATTCTTGCCCCAGTGGCTCGGGAGCGGCCCGATTTCTTTCCGGAACGTTGTGCCATCGAAGCTGCCCAGCATGTAGCTGTTGTTGGCGGCCCAAAACACCCACTTTACGGTGTCCCGGTTGCCGTCCACCGGCAGCGGGAAGAAATCGGGACACTCGCCGCCGCCCGGCACGGGTACCTCGCACAACTTTGTCCAATCCCTCAGGTTCGGCGAGCCAAACAGCGAGTACAGATTGCCGTCGAGGAACAACGCCATGATCCACTTTCGACTCGCCGCGTGCCAGAAGACTTTGGGATCGCGATTGTCGCCGGCGATGTGTTTCAGAACGGGATTTTGGGCGTACTTCGTCCAGGTCCGCCCTCGGTCGTTGCTGTAGGCGATCGACTGCGTGAAGGGTTGGCCCGCCGAGGTGTAGATGCACACGATCGGCTTTTCCGCGCCGGTCTGAAAGCCGGCCGTGTTCTCCGAATCGACCACGGCCGAGCCGGAGAAGATCGTGCCCAGGCGGTCGGGAAGGATGGCGTTGTCCAGTTGCTTCCAATGCACCAGGTCCGGAGCGATGGCGTGCCCCCAGGTCATGTTTCCCCAGGCGATGCCCTGCGGATTGTGCTGGAAGAACAGGTGATACTCGCCCCGGTAGAAAACCAGGCCGTTCGGGTCGTTCATCCAGTTCTTCTGGGGACTGAAATGGAACTGCGGGCGGAACTGCTCGTCATAGAGCTTGGCGGGCTCCGCGGCCGAGATTTCCGCCGTGGCCGGTGTCAAAATGCTACAGGTGAGCACAACCCATATCACGGTGCTTCTCATAACGAACCTCGGGCGGGAAAGGGGGACGGAGCTTGGCCGGTAACCTCGGCCCCCGATTGTAACGCACAGCGTGGGGCTCCGCCAACATGGCCGCTTATGAATAGCGGGGGCGTTTTGCGGATTTTGGAGTGCGGCGATTTATCGCCGCTTTTTGTCCGTGCCCATGGGGCGAGTGGTCCTCATTGGTAAGTGTTTAGGCAAAACACATCGCGTTTACAATGGAACGGAAAAGCGGCGATAAATCGCCGCACTCCAAAAATGTTCGCGTCTTTCTCCGTCAAACCCGCCCCGCTAGAATAAGCCTATAAACTACGAGTTTCACGTGACCCTAGAAGAAGGCAGAGAGATTACCGTGAACCCTCGTCGCTGAGTCCCCGATGAAGCAGCCAGAACGATTGAATCGGAGCTACGTGAGGCTTTCGGCCTTGCCGAGGAGGTCGTCGAGGAGGAGAAGTTCAAGTTGGTTCGCGACGAACTCGAGTTGTATGAACCCGATGATCTGCATGGGGCACTGCCCTATGTCTTGATCGGCTTCCTGCGATTCGGCGTAGCCGATACTACGGACAGAGTTCACCTTGGGTATGTCCTAATGTTCCTCAATGCAAGGGGTTACCCGTGGGACGACCCAAGCAAAACGCCCGCGCAGCGGAAGCTATGCCGGACGATGGGGCTGGAAAAGGAACAATATGTTTCCGGCTTTTCAGTTCGCGAAGCCCGCGCAATTAGACTGTGGCTGGAGGCGGTGCGAGATTCGGGTATCTTTCATCCCGACGACTACGCCAGTGAAAATCTCGGCTATGCACTAACCTACTGGCAAGCGCGAGAGCAAGGTCGATCGGTAGAGGAACCGCCAGACCCGCTGCCCGATGAAAACGACAACGACGTGGACCTCCACGGTACTCCGGATGGGATGCAAGTCTGGGTCGATTGGATTCCAGTGAATTCCGGTCACACAACACTCGTTCTGGTAAACTGGGAAAGAGCCGAAGAATGCCGCCCTTCGTTTCTCGCGTTGACAATCCCGCCAACCGCCGATCCCGCGTTTGATCCCGGCGGCGCAATCCTGGTATTGGCAAACTGGGAAAGGCCTAGCGGCTCCCACCTGGACTGAATTTCTCCCTTGACAGCCGCCCCGAAATGGAGACAATCCCCCCCACTTCGAAAAATGGATTCCAGCCGGCAGGCAAGGACGCCGCCGCACAGCAGAATAGTAAAGCACCTTTCAGGCACGGAGGCCGTCGGCCATGCAAGTCTGTCCCGATCTGGGACAATTCGTTAGCCTGCGTCGTTTGTTGCCGGAAGCCGAGATCCCAGGCGCCGGCGACGTCGCCATCAGCGGCTGCGCGTGCGACTCGCGGGAGGTTCGCGAGGGCCAGTTGTTTGCCGCCTTGAAGGGCAGCCAGCACGACGGCCACGATTTCATCGCCGAGGCCGTCAGCCGCGGCTGTGCGGCCGTCTTGAGCGACCGCCCGCCGACCGCTCCGGCCGTGCCGTGGTGTACGGTGCCCGACGCGCGGGCGGCCTACGCCCGGCTGTGCCAAACGCTGGCCGGAAATCCCAGCCGGCAACTGAAGCTGATCGGCGTTACGGGCACGAACGGCAAGACGACCACGAGCTGCTTGATCGCCGGCATCCTGACGGCGGCCGGTTATCGCGCCGGCGTGATGGGGACCCTGGGATATCTCGATGGCCGGATCGTCGAGCCGGCCAGCCACACGACTCCGCCGCCCGAGCGGCTGGCCAAACTACTGGCCCGCATGGTGGCCAACGAGTGCACGCACGCGGTGATGGAGGTTTCCAGCCACGCACTGGATCAGTCGCGCGTGGCCGGGGCGACGTTCGACGCCGCCTGCGTGACCAATGTGACCCGCGATCATCTGGACTATCACGCCAATTTGCGGGCCTATCGGTCGGCCAAGGGAAAGCTGTTCGATCATCTGGCCGAGGAGGGCTTTGCGGTCCTCAATGCCGATGATCCGGGCTCGGCCGCCTATCTGCGGCGGCTGGACTGCCCGGCGCTCACCGTGGCCATCCATCACGAGGCCGAAATCACGGCCACGCCGGTGGAACAAGTCCGCAGCGAACAGACCTTTTTGCTCACCGCGGGCAGCGAAACGGTGCCGGTCTGCACGCAAATGATCGGCACGCACCATATTTACAATTGCCTCACCGCCGCCGCCGTGGGATTGGCCTACGGCATCGAGCTGACCACCGTGGTGCGCGGCCTGGAATCGGTCGGCCACGTGCCGGGCCGGCTGGAACGCATCGAATGCGGGCAGCCGTTCGGCGTGTTCGTCGATTACGCCCATACGCCCGACGCTTTGACCGGCATGTTGCGAACTCTCGGCCAGGTGTCGGCGGGCCGGGTCATCTGCGTGTTCGGCGCCGGCGGACAGCGCGACAAGAAGAAACGCCCGTCGATGGGCCGGGCCGTGGAACAAGGCGCGCAGGTCGCCATTTTGACCAACGACAATCCGCGTCACGAAGACCCGCTGGCGATTTTTCACGACGTGCTCGAAGGTTTTCACAATCCGGCCGTCGTGGAAGTGATTCCCGACCGGGTCGATGCGATTCACCGGGCGCTGGCCCTGGCCAGTCCCGGCGATTGTGTGGTCATTGCCGGCAAAGGTCACGAAAGCTATCAGATTGTCGGCGACGAACGTGTGCCGCTGGACGATCGGGAAGTGGCGCGACAGTGGCTGTATGAGGCAGGGGCTAGGGATTAGGGATTTAGGTCTTCTTTCATGTCGACCCTCGGCGAACTCCATCGTGTGATCGGCGGTCAGTTGGCGATGGGCGGCAAGTCCGGCGACCAGCAGAAAACGGGGACTGGCTCCGAGCCGCGGCGAGATCATCGCGGGATGTCGCTTCCCTGCGAGGTGCCTGTCCCCATTTTCTGCGCCACACCGTTGGGCCCGATCCAGAGCGACAGCCGCAAGATCGAGCCGGGCGACGTGTTTTGGGCGCTCCGCGGGCCGAACCACACCGGCGAAGACTTTCTGGCCGACGCTTTTCGACGCGGTGCGGCCGGCGCCGTGGTGGCCAGGGACGTTGCCGTGCCCGACCATTGCTGGGTTATCCGCGTCGAGGACGCGCAGCAGGCCCTCTGGGCCTGGGCCCGCTGGAAACGCCGCCAGTTCTCCGGCACCGTGATCGCCGTGACCGGCAGCGCCGGCAAGACCACCGCGCGGCAGATGATCCACACCGTGCTCCAATCGCGGCTACGCGGCACGGCCAGCCCGCGAAACTTCAATAACTTTTACGGCGTGCCCTTGAGCATGACCGCCATCGAGCCGTACGACGACTACGCCGTGCTCGAACTGGGCGCCAACCGGCCGGGCGAGATCGGCACGCTGGCCGAACTGGCGGCGCCGCGGATCGGCGTTATTACTCGCATCGGCGACGCCCACCTGGGCGGTTTCGGCAGCCGGCACCGGGTTGCCGAGGCCAAGGCCGAGCTGCTCGACGCATTGCCGCCGGGCGGTCGGGCCATCTTGGGCGACGACCCCTGGCTCCGCCGGGTGACGCAAGGCTGTGCGGCCGAAATCACTTGGGTCGGCGAAGGCCCGCACTGCGAGCTGCGACCGAGCGCGGTCCGGCACGAGCGGGGCCGCTTGACCTTCCGGCTGGACGATTGCCAGTTCTGCGTGCCGGTGTGGGGACGCCACCACCTGACCGCTGCCCTGGCGGCCGTGGCGGTGGGCCGCCTGCTCGATTTTGATCTGGACGAGATAGCTCGGGCGCTGTACAAGTTCCGCCCCATGCCGATGCGTTGCCAAGTGCAGGAAATCGGCGGGGCCACGATCATCAACGATACGTACAACTCGAATCCCACTGCCATGCGTGCGGCGTTGGAGCTGCTCGGCGAGCTGGGCCGCTCCGGCCGGCGGATCGTCGTCAGCGGCGACATGGGCGAATTGGGCGACGATGCGGCTGCCCTGCACTGGGAATTGGGCAAACAAACCGTCAACATTGGCCGGGCCGAGTTGTTGATCGCCTGCGGCGAGTTCGCCGGAGAGGTGGCCGACGGCGCCCGCGCCATGGGATTGCCGCGGGCGCGGTCGATTCCGTGCCGCAACATTGAAGATGCCTTGCCCCACCTGGGCCAGGCGATTTTGCCGGGCGACGTCGTGCTCGTTAAGGGCTCGCGAACGATGGCCATGGAACGCGTCGTGGACTTGCTGGCGGAAAAAGGGGACAGTCCCCAGGCGGAAAAAGGGGACCGTCCCCATTTCCCGGGACGGCCCGACGGGTGCTTCACACAAAAGGGGACAGTCCCCGTTTTGCCACGAAACGAATTGCTGCGTAAGTGAACGAACCATTGAAAAGACTCTACCGACGGTGCCGGGTTTGCGGGAATTCGGCACTTACCCTTCCCTCCTTGGGGTAGGAGCAACGGCCCGCCGGCAACGCGGCTACTGGGTCAGCCGCGTCGGCGGGCGCTTCACGGTAGAGTCTTCGACTGAGCGCCGGGGCGGCGTGTCCGCGCCGTCCCGGCTGCTCAGGGATATAACCTCTTGCCATGCTCCTTTGGCTGCTCGATCATCTGGCGCTGTTGTGCACCTACCCGGCCTGGTCCCAGGCATTTCGGGCGTGGGAGAAGATTACTCCGCGCGCCGCCCTGGCCGCCGGGGTGAGTTTCGCCGTGGCCGTGCTGTTGGGGCCCCGCTGGATCGCCTGGCTCGACGGCCGCTTCCGCGAACCGATCAAGAGCGACTCGCCGGACGTCGCCCGGCTGCACCGCCAGAAACAAGCCACGCCGACGATGGGCGGGTTGTTCATCATCGCCGCCCTGCTGGCGTCCGTTTTGCTCTTCGGCGATCCCCGGAACGGTTACGTTGTGGCGGGCCTCTTAACGGCCGGCGGCATGACGCTGGTCGGCATCGTCGACGATCTGATCAAGCTTCGCAGCGCCGCCAAGGGGCTCTCCGTGCGCGGTAAGCTGGCCGCGCAAGTGGCCGTGGCCCTGCTGGCCGCGATCCTGCTTTACCAGCAACAGGCGGCCGTGGCCGATGGGCTGCTGCTCCGCGTGCCCTGCACCGGCATGACCGTGTCGCTGGGGCTCTGGTTCATCCCCTTGGCCCTGCTCGTGATCGTCGGCGCCTCGAACGCGGTGAACCTGACCGACGGCCTGGACGGCCTGGCGGGCGGCTGCCTGCTGGCCGCCACCGTGGCAATGACGGCCCTGGTCTATGCCGCCGGACATGCCGAGTGGGCCGCCTATCTGGGCGTGCCGCGGATCCCCCATGCCGGCGAAATGACCGTCCTGGCCGGCGGCATGATCGGCGGCGTGCTCGGTTTCCTCTGGTTCAATTGTCATCCGGCCCAGGTGTTCATGGGCAACACGGGGGCCCTGCCGCTGGGCGCGCTGCTGGGAGTGCTGGCCATCGTCGCTCGGCAGGAACTGCTGCTGGTGGTCGTCGGCGGCGTGTTCGTCGCCGAGGCGGCCAGCGTCATCCTTCAAGTGGGCTACTACAAGTGGCGGCGGCGGCGTTTGCTGCGCTGTGCGCCGCTGCATCACCATTTTCAGCTTCTCGGTTGGGCCGAAAACAAGATCGTCGTCCGCTTTTGGATCGCCGCCGTGCTGTGCGCCCTGCTGGGCACCGCATCGCTGAAGCTAACGACCGACGGGGGAAGAGGGAAGGCGGAAGGGGGAACAGAAACTGATGTTGGGATGGCAGTCCAACTGGCGCCCCAACAATTTCAACAATTTATGTCTCCCTCCAACGAAGAAGATGTGTCCAGTCTTTTGGGCGCTCGAACCCGTTCTCCCACGGAAAGGGGGCCACTGCGATGAAGAGAAATACCGTGCATATCGTCTTTGCGGGAGGCGGCACCGGGGGACATCTGTTTCCCGGTTTGGCCGTCGCGCAACGGTTGGCCGCGACCGTTCCCCGGGCGCGGATCACCTTCTGCGGAGCGGGAAAACCGTTCGAGCGGCGCGCGGTGAGCCATGCCGGTTTCGACTACCTGGCCCTGCCGGCGCGTCCCCTGCCCAGCCATGCGCGGGAAGCGGTGGCGTTTTTGGTGGAAAACCTGGCCAGCTATCTGGCGGCGGGCCGTTTCCTACGCGAAGAACACGTGGCGGCGGTCGTGGGCCTGGGCGGCTACGCCAGCGTGCCGATGGCCCGCGCGGCGGCGCGGCGGCGGGTGCCGTTGGTGCTGTTGGAGCAAAACGCGGTGCCGGGCAAGGCCACCCGTTGGCTCGCGCGGCGGGCCGCGCTCGTTTGCACGGCGTTTCCTGAGACCGGTGGGCTGCTGCGCTGCCGTTGCCCCATTCGCGTGACCGGCAACCCGGTGCGGGCCGGATTTCTTACCATTTCCAGACGGGCACGGAAAGAACTGACCGAGGGGCAAGAGCCGGCCCCCCCGTCTCCGCCTTCGCAGCTTCTCGTTCTCGGCGGCAGCGGCGGCGCTCGCTCGCTCAACGAGAACGTTCCCCGCGCGCTGTACAAGATCCGCGGCCAGGTGGCCGGCTGGAAGATTATCCACCAATCGGGCGAAGCGGACTGGGAAGCCACCCGGACGTTGTATACCAAGCTGGATTTGCCGGCCACGGTCCTGCCGTTTCTCGGCGACATGCCGGCGGCACTGGCGACCACCGATCTGGCCGTCTGCCGAGCCGGCGGCACGACGCTGGCCGAACTGGTGGCCACAGGGGTTCCGGCCATTCTGCTCCCCTATCCACACGCCACCGACGATCACCAGGCGGCCAACGCCCAGGGCTTTGCCGCCCGCGGCGGCTGCATTACAATCGACGAGCGCGACGTGCCCGGGCGGCTCGACGACCAACTGGCCGACATGCTATGCTTCCTGCTGGCTAACGATGGCCTGCGGGAGCGGATGTCGGCGGCGATGTGCGAGTTGGCCCGGCCCAACGCGGCCGATGACGTGGCCGACTTGATTTGGTCGATCGCCAGTAGCCGATGCCACCGGCCGGAGTTGGCCGGTGTCGGCTAAGGGATGTCTACACGGCTCACCCTATCCCTGAAACGCTGTCGTCGGTCAAGGGGTGGTTTGCATGTTTTTGGTGGTTACAATAATGTCGTCTCAGGCGGAGGATAGGGCAACGCAGGGGTGCGACCCGAGCGTCGCCTGG
>Ga0181520_10002362_pt1 | contig 35204 bp, 28 predicted proteins | sample PEATcosm2014_Bin_29_FD_132451 | JGI IMG/M metagenome (GOLD analysis project Ga0181520, IMG submission 132451) | Peatland microbial communities from MTU Mesocosm Facility, Houghton, MI, USA - PEATcosm2014_Bin02_30_metaG | ecosystem: Environmental > Terrestrial > Soil > Wetlands > Peat | place...
CATGATCGATCTTCTCGATGATCCCGACGCGGGCATCGTGATGAGACATTTCCATGAAACATCCAAGCCTACGGCGGTGCTGTGCCATGGCCCAATTTCACTTCTATCCGCGCTTGCCGAATCGAATGAGTTTGTTGCGGCGTTGGCAGCGGGCGATACCGCTGGAGCACAGGCAAAGGCTCAAGGCTGGATCTACGCTGGATACAAGATGACGATCTTTTCGACGGCGGAAGAGCAGCAGCGGGAGCCGCTTGAGATTCGTGGCAAGGTTCTGTTCTACCCCGACTTTGCCTTGCGTACCGCGGGCGGTGACGTAAGTGTGCTCGCTCCATGGTCGAGCTATGTCATTCAGGATCGCGAACTGATATCAGGTCAGAATCCGTTTTCGGACGAAGCGCTCGTGAAACTTCTTCTTCCGGCGCTCGAGGAGAAGAAGAAGAAGAAGGCGCTTTCAGCAGCCTGAGAATCGGGGTTGCGCTTCGTTTACGCGATCATGTCACCACGCCTGGAGCCAGTTGAAGTGCAAGGGAAGGAATTGCCGATGAATCTGACGGCATTTCGCACCATTGAGATCGACGGCCTGTCAATCTTCTATCGGGAAGCCGGCGCGAAGAATTCCCAGAAGCTTTTGCTGCTGCATGGGCTTCCGTCGTCGTCGCGCATGTTCGAACCACTTTTCGCGCGGTTATCGGACCGCTACCATCTGATTGCGCCGGATTATCCCGGCTTCGGGCACAGTGACTGGCCGGATCCGAAGAAGTTCGCCTATACGTTCAATCGGTACGCCGAGATCACAGATCATTTTACCGAGGCGCTTGGGCTCTCGCGCTACACACTCTACATGCAGGACTACGGAGGCCCCGTCGGCTTTCGCATGGCACTTGCTCATCCGGAACGAGTTGAGGCGCTGATCGTGCAGGACGCCGTCGCTCACAACGGAGGCCTCGGAGCGAATTGGAAAACACGCCGGGCGTTCTGGGCCGATCGCGCTGCCAATGAGAGCGCATTACGCGCGAATCTCTTGTCGCTTGAGGCCGCGCGTGCGCGCCACGTCGGGGACGATCCGAATGTTGAGCGCCACGATCCCGACCTCTGGACCGACGAGTATTATTTTCTGAATCAGCCCGGCCAAGGCGAGATCCAAAGCGACCTTTTCTACGACTATCGAACCAATGTAGAGTCCTATCCGAAATGGCAGGCCTGGATGCGCGAGAACCAACCGCGGCTGCTCGTGATCTGGGGCAAGTACGAATCATCGTTTGACCCGAGCGAGCCGGAAAGTTATCGCAAGGATGTTCCGAATGCCGAAGTCCACATCGTCGACGGTGGACACTTCGCGCTCGACACGGCTGCCGATGAGATTGCTGATTATGTGAAGGGCTTTATGACGCCTGACCGGAAGTGAAGCGTGAGGCCCCACAGGCATGGATACGAAGGAACGACATTCAGCAGATTTGAACTTTTCGTCGGAATCGGAGCCGTGAATGAGCAGCGGGCAAATCGAACAGAAGAGCTATGAGTTGGCCCCGCGCGAAGGGTTCACCGTCTCACTTTTTATCACTGTCGCCGACATCGAGCGATCGGCTCGCTTCTATGAAAAAGTCTTCGATGGCCGCATTTTGAGCTTGGGCGACAGCAAGGGTGCCTCCGGGCACATTCAGATTGCGAATACGTGGCTCATTGTCAACGTCGGGGGAGGGCCGACGCCGGACAAGCCGGCGATAACGCTCAGTGTCCCAGACCCAAATCAAATGAGCAGCTTTATGAATCTCCGCGTTGCTGATATTCAGGCGTGCTATGAATTATGGAAAAGCCGGGGAGCCGAGTTCATCACGCCGCCCATCCCCAAATATGGCGAGATTCGCTGCTACATCCGCGATCCCGATGGATATATCATCGAGGTCGGACAGAGCACGGATCTTACCTACGGTTAACGCCCGGGTCGACTCGCTTTCCTCTCCCGGGCTGCCAGAAAGACAATGAAATGGGGCTGGTACGGACCCTGATTGATTGCGACGCGAAGGACGCTGAATCAGTACTCCCGCAGGAATTGAGAGAGCTGTACGACGGGGATTTGCGCTTCCGCGCGTCCTCCGCCGCGCGTCCGTTTGTCCTCGCGAATTTTGTCTCCACTCTCGACGGTGTCGTCAGCTACGAGATGAAGGGCAAGTCCACCGGCTCGGCGATTAGTGGTTCCGATCCTGCCGACCGGTTCATCATGGGATTGTTACGGGCTTCGGCCGATGCAATCATTGTCGGATCGCATACGATCCAGGTTGTCGGCCCCGGTTGTCTTTGGACTCCGGAATCTATTTACCCCGGTGCTAAGCGTCTCTATGCGGAATACCGGGCTGGCGTGCTGCATAAACCGGAATACCCGGCGCTCGTGATCGTGAGCGGCAGCGGCCGGTTGGAGCCGGAGCGAGCGATTTTTCACACACCGGCGATGCGGGCCGTGGTGATTACAACCCCGGATGGAAGCAATGAGCTTACGCGCAGAGGCTTTGCGGCTCTTGGCTCCGTTGATGTCCATGCGTTGAATTCGAGCGGCGGCAGTATCGCTCCGTCGGCGATTCTCCAATTGCTCCAGGCCAAGTACGGGCTAAAGACGCTTCTCCACGAGGGTGGGCCCACGCTGTTTGGACAATTCCTGGCCGCAGAAGCGATCGATGAGCTTTTCCTGACGCTGTCGCCGCAAATCGCCGGCCGCAAGAGCGATACACCTCGCCCGGCCATCGTCGAGGGAGTGGCGTTTGCGCCGGATTCTGCACCTTGGCTTCAACTGGCCAGCGTGAAGCAAAAAGCAGCGCATCTTTACCTGCGCTACCGGCGGAGCTGAAACTCCATCTTCGATTTTTATCGGGAAATAAAGTCAAACAATGAGCAGGATCTTGCCGGCACTGCCCTTCTCTGCCGCGGCTTGCGCCTGGGCTGCCTGGCTGAGCGGGAACTTCTCGCCGATGGGAATCACGAGTTTGCCGTCTCGTACCGCTTCTGCCATGAACTCAAGGGTCGCCCTGTCGAAATGCGAGAAAACGTGCGCGACTTTTACTGACGGATAATTCGCGGCATTCTGGGGCGGCTCGACGACCGATGCGTACACTCCGCCCGGCTTCACCCTGGCGATCAGTTCCTCGGCGGTTTTCCGGCCCACGGTATCGGCAACCGCGTCGAGCGGTGGCAGATTTGCAATCTCGTTGTCGTCATCGGTGGCGATCGCGCGATCCGCGCCGATGCTCTTCGCGTCCGCCAACTGCTTCTTCAAAACTCCCGCGATCACCGTCGCCCCGCGTTGCTTTGCAGTGAACACAGCCGACCGGCCAACGCCTCCCTGCGCCCCTGCGACGAGGACCGTCTGGCCCGGTTTGATTTCTGTTGCGGAAGCAAGTTGGTTGCCGGTCACCGTCACCAGCGGCAGCGCCGCCGCTTCAATTAAATCCAGGCCCTCCGGGATATCCGCGAGGGCGTCCGCCTTCACCACGCAGAGCTCTGCATAGGTGTTGTCGGCCATGGCGAACACCCGGTTGCCGGGGCCGAAAGCTACAACTCCAGGTCCAACTTTTACCACGGTCCCCGACATATCAACCCCGATCAATCCCGGAAACGTGAGCGGATAAAAGTCTTTCGTCAAGCCGGCGCGCCGCTTGTAGTCGATGGGATTCACGCCCGCTGCGGCTACGCGCACGAGCACTTCGCCCGCGCCCGCCACCGGGTCAGGGTAGTCTTCGTATTTGAGTACTTCAGGACCGCCGTATTGATGGACAACGATTGCTTTCACGCTCTTCCCCCTGCTTTTCAGCCATCGATTCGGCCCAGATGTTAATTTACATAATCCGCATACGCGAAGCGAAAAATCTCGGCCGGCGCTTTAGGCCCGGACAATCCACAGACCATCCGAGCCCATGTCGCTCGGCGCTTAATGGGCCGCAACTTGCGCGGCAGGTTCCAGAACCTGATCGGTCAAACGAGTTGGCTTCAACGTGCTCAGAATGTTTCTGGCCTTGGCTATGTCGGCAGAGGTTCCATGAGCAACCACCAGGTACTGGCCGGCCTTGATGGCGGTCTCGTAAGTCACGATGCTGTCTTTCGGGATACCGATGCTATAAAGCCCCGCGCCGATCGCGCTCAAACCGCCGACCACCAGTGCATCTTCCAGGGCGGCGATGATCCAGCCGACCATCGGTCCGCCAACCAGCACAGGACCAATTCCAGGCACCGCGAAAAATGCGGCCCCGAACAGCAAGCCCCAGAATCCGCCCCAGAACGCGCCCGTCTTGCCCCAATACTTCATGCGGTCACCGGCGTTGTAGTAGCCGACAACTTGCTGGTCGGTGTGATAATCCTTGCCCACGACCGACAGTTTCTTCATATCGAAACCTGATTTTTGAAGCTCCTTCACCGCATCTTCCGCGGCCGTGTGGGTGTCGTACACTGCGATAACTGCATTCGTGTCTGTCATATTGGGTCCTCTTTTCTGGTTTGGCGTTCGTGAGAGAGAGATTTCGCTTCGATTCAGGGACGAACACTTGCGTCGGCCGACTCTCGGGCTCCGGGATTCCTAACCCTCGGCCCGGCGTTCGCGCGTGGCAACGCCTTTGGCGGCCGCTTCTTTCCTGTTCTTTTGGGGATGAACTCCCAGTTCGTGCCATGACGTTTCCGAGAGATCGACGCCATAGTAGCTCGCAGCTTTTTCGATGTTCGCGAACGCGAGGGCGCGGTCGGCATCAGACACGTCGATGACCTGGTCAAAACGCGCGACCGCATTGCGCACATGGTCTGCATCGGTCAGCGGTTCTTTACGCTGCTTGGGAAACGCGTAGACGCTGTCGGGTAAATCGCTCTGCATCGTGAGTCTTCCGTGTTTCTCGTGGGGTTTCCAGGTTGCTTCCGGCATTTCCTCGCCCTCCTCGTTTTTCTGAGTGACAGCCTTCTCCAGAGTCTTGCCGACTGGCTTTGTTGAATCAATTGGACGATGGTATTGGCCATACTTTGGTATCGATCCTGGCAACGAAATGCACGCCCAGTGCCCAACTCATTCTTCATGCCTTTGGCGGGAATCGATACGTTCGTCCAATAGATTCGCGATCTCGATTCTGGCCTAATGAAACTGCGCCCAGGCGAACGATGTTGGCGTACCCGAAAAGCCACGCCGCGTTTGGGCATGAAAAAAGGAGACGGAATGTCAGTTCAGAGTGCAACTCCGAGCAGTAAGCCGGTCGCAAGCGCCAGAGCCGGGACGGTAGACATGAAGCTTGAGGTAGTCGTTATTCCTGTCGCCGACGTCGATCGCTCCAAGGAGTTTTACACCCGGCTGGGCTGGCGGCTCGATGCCGACTTTCGATTCGACAATGGTTTTCGCGTTGTTCAGTTCACTCCGCCCGGCTCAGGATGCTCGGTTCAGTTTGGCGCAAGGATTACACCGGAGGCGGCAGGCTCGGCCCAGGGGCTCTACTTGATCGTCTCAGACGTTGAGGCGGCACGGAAAGATCTGATCGCGCGCGGCATCGATGTCAGCGAAGTGTTCCATCCCGGATCGCCGGGCGCTCAGTTTCGGGCCGATGGCAGCAGCCGCATCAGTGGGCCTGCGCCCGAACATGCCACTTACGGCTCGTTCGCCACGTTTCGAGATCCCGACGGCAATGGATGGCTTTTCCAGGAAGTGACCACGCGATTGCCCGGCCGAGGACTTAGTAACCTGGATGTTGCGACGCTGACTGAGCTCTTGCAAGAAGCTGAGAAGCACCACAGTGAATACGAACCAACCGCCCCGAAACACGAATGGTCGAGCTGGTACGCCGCCTATATTGTCGCGCGCCAGGACGGCAAGACACCTGAACAGTCAGCCGAAGACGGCAAGATCCATGTAGAGGGGACACGTTGACCGCGACTACGAAGCGATTCGATGCGATCATCATCGGAACGGGGCAGGCGGGTCCGCCCATGGCAGCGCGATTTGCCGCCGCGGGCAAAACCGTCGCTATCATCGAACGCGGTAAATTCGGCGGCACGTGTGTGAATACAGGATGCACGCCGACAAAAACGCTCGTCGCGAGCGCCTATGCGATCCACGTTGCCGGCCGGGGCGCGGAATACGGCTTCTCCGTGGGAGACCTGCACGTCGATATGGCGCGCGTTAAAGCCCGCAAGGACGAAGCCGCTTCCAGATCCAGCAAAGGAGTAGAGGCGTGGCTCCGTGGAACCACGAACTGCACCGTCATCCAGGGTCAGGCGAGTTTTCAGTCGCCCAACAGCGTCGTCGTCAACGATGAAGTGCTGGAGGCCGACAAGATCTTTATCAACGTGGGCGGCCGCGCTCGGATTCCTGAAATGCCGGGGATTCACGACGTTCCATTTCTCACCAACTCATCGATCATGGACATCGATTACCTGCCGGAACGTTTCATCATCGTCGGCGGAAGTTACGTGGGGCTGGAGTTTGCCCAGATTTATCGCCGTTTGGGGAGCGAAGTTACGGTCGTCGAAATGGGGCCGCGCCTGATCGGGCGGGAGGACGAAGACATTTCCGATACGGTGCGCGAGATCCTTGAGGCTGAGGGCATTCAGATCCGTCTGAAAGCGGAATGTATCTCGCTCGAGAAACGCGATGGCGGCGTTGCCGTGGGGCTCACCTGCGAAGACGGACCGCCGGAAGCAGTGGGCACTCACGTTCTTATGGCGGTGGGACGAATTCCGAACACCAGCGATTTGGGACTGGATCGAGCTGGAGTTGCCACCGACCACCACGGCTACATCATCGTCGACGATCAACTCCAAACCAACGTGCCCGGCATTTGGGCTTTGGGAGATTGCAACGGCCGCGGCGCCTTTACCCACACTGCTTACAACGACTACGAGATTGTCGCGGACAATCTTTTTAACGCGGACCATCGCCGGGTTTCCGATCGAATCCAGGCCTACGGCTTGTTTGTCGATCCGCCGCTCGGGCGGTGCGGCATGACAGACGCCGACGTGCGCAAATCAGGACGCCGCGCGCTCGCCGCGAAGTACCCGATGAGCCAGGTGGGCCGGGCCTACGAAAAAGGTGAGACGCAGGGATTCATTAAGATCTCCGTCGACGCAGAGACGAAACAGTTTTTGGGAGCCGCGATTCTTGGAGTCGGAGGCGACGAGGTGATTCACGTTCTGCTGGACATGATGTATGCGAAGGCGCCGTACACTGTCACCCAGCGCGCCATGCATATCCATCCGACGGTGGCGGAATTTCTGCCGGTCGTTCTGGCCAAGCTTGCGCCATTTGTGTAGCTCCCGAACCGATACCAAAGTATCGACGATACCATCGTCCAATGGTTTATCTGCCGAGCGTCTGTTTTGATGGCTCGTATCGATCGGTCTCGACAGGAGTAAACCCTTTGAAGCGATTCGCATTTTTCTCAATCGCCGTTGCAACGTTGGTCGCCCTCGTCATCCTAGTTGCACCTGCCCCAGGCCAATCGGACGGACAGCCCTCCCCACCCTTCGTCACCGAAATGCCTCACGGGTACCGTGACTGGCGATGGATCTCGTCTACCCATGAAGCCGGCAACCTGAACAGCACCGGCGCCCTCTTAGGCAACGACGTAGCCTACAAAGCATTTCGTGATGGGAAACTTCCGTTTCCTGACGGATCGATCATTGCCGCGCTGCATTACAAGTACGTCCCGTCCGATGAGAACAACAAAATCTTCGGACAGGTTCAATCTTTCGTTCCCGGGGCGCCCACGAACATTCAGTTCATGGTCAAAGACTCAAAGAAGTACGCCGCGACCGGCGGTTGGGGGTACGGCCACTTCGGTCCAGATGGCAAGCATGGCGATGCTGCTTTTATGAAAAGTTGTTTCCCTTGTCATGAAAAGACCAAAGCAACCGACTATGTTTTTACTCGTTATGTGCCTTGAAGCTGGACACCAGAAAAGGGAGCAGGTATGCCCGACAAACAAACAGCCATCGTCACCGGCGCATCGGGCGGCATTGGCTCGGGTTTGGTTGAGCGATTTCTGAGCGAAGGCTTTAACGTTGTCGGAACCTCCCGTCATGCCACTCGAAGTTTGCCTTCGTCCAGCAGCCTGATCCGCATCGACGGTGATATCAGCGACGAGGAAACGGCTGCTCAGGCCGTCGACGCGGCAGTCAGAGACTTCGGCAGCGTCGATGTTCTGGTGAATAACGCTGGAATCTTCCTGACCAGGCCTTTCACCGAGTTCACGCACGATGACTTTAACGCCCTCGTTTCCACCAATCTGCTCGGGTTCTTCCACATCACCCAGCGCGCTGTAAGGCAGATGCTTCAGCAAAAGTCGGGATGCGTCGTGAGCATATCCGCCGCGCTTGCCGACCGGCCCATCGCCGGCGAAAATGGCTCCATTTCGATGATGACAAAAGGCGGCTTGAATGCGGCAACCCTGAACCTCGCGGTCGAATATGCAAACGACGGAATCCGCTTTAATGCGGTAGCCCCTGGTGAGGTGGATTCGCCGATGCACCGCAATGACCCCAGCGATTCGACGCCACGGCCGGCGGTGAAGAGGGCGTCGATAAGGGACGTCGTCGATGCAGTTCTCTATCTGGTACATGCTGGTCACGTGAGCGGAGAGATTCTTCATGTGGATGGCGCCTTGCCGGCTCGTCGCTGGTAGCCGCCAGCTGAGCCATCGCATCCAAAACAGAAAGATTCAGTGGGGGTGCGCGTGCGAAGCTGGATCATTGAGAGAAACGGGAGGAAACCAATCATGCGTTCCGATATCGTGCCCGGCGGCAAATTCCCGGACTATGAATTGCCCGATCATGCGGCCACGGCGCGCAAACTCAGCGACTTGCAGGGCGAGGATCCGCTCATCCTGACGCTTGCGCGCGGCCACTATTGTCCCAAGGAGCACCAGCAACATTTGGAGATCGCCGAATTTTATCCGAGGATCGCAGTGGCCTACACGCAGATCGTCACGATCGCCACCGACGATCACCACACGCTTCAGGAATTCCGCGCGTCGGTAGGAGCCCAATGGACGTTCCTTTCTGACCCTGGTCGTATCGTTCAAAAGGATCTCGACATTCAGGAGTACACCGATCCCGAACACAATCCAATGATCCCGTATACGCTGGTGCTCAAGCCGGGCCTCGTCATCTACAGCATCTATAACGGCTACTGGTTCTGGGGCCGGCCGTCGATCGCCGACCTGTGGCGCGACCTGCGTGTCGCAACCAGCGAAATTCGGCCAGATTGGGATCTGAGTACTCCTGGCCTCCGTGAGGCGTGGAATGCCGGTGACCGCTCGAAGTTCCACGGCTGGAACAAGCATGCCCCGACCGAGCGCAATTCTCCCGGTCGATAATCGAGGTGACGTGTGACCGTTAATGCTGCTGCCGGAAAGCCGGCTGATCCTTCCATCCTGGTGAATGTGCCGCGGCTCGTCACGGCCTATTACGAGTTGCGTCCCGATCCTAGCGATCCCAGGCAGCGTGTCGCCTTCGGCACGTCGGGACATCGCGGTTCTGCATTCGATGGGTCGTTCAACGAGAACCATATCCTGGCCATCACGCAGGCGATTTGCGACTACCGCAAACTCCAAAACATCGATGGACCGCTCTTCCTCGGTATGGACACCCATGCTTTATCTGAACCGGCGTTCGCGAGCGCGATCGAAGTGCTTGCGGCAAACAGCGTCGAAGTCATGATCTCCGAAGGCACACGGTACACGCCGACCCCGGCGGTCTCCCACTCAATTCTGTGGTACAACCGCACCCGGAAGTCCGGGCTTGCCGACGGCATCGTCATCACGCCATCTCACAATCCTCCCGAGGACGGGGGGTTCAAATACGACCCGCCGCACGGAGGACCGGCGGATTCGAACGTGACTTCGTGGATTGAGGCGAAAGCCAACGCATTCCTCGAGCGTGGCCTCGAGGGTGTTAAGCGCACCGGATTTGCCGAGGCGTTGCGTGCGCCCACAACCCACAAACACGACTTCTTGAGCCTCTATGTCGGCGATCTCAATAGCGTGATCGACCTGAATCTGGTGCGGGATTCCAAAATCAGGCTTGGCGTTGATCCCCTCGGAGGCGCAGGCATCGACTATTGGCCGCGCATTGCGGAGGTTTACGGCCTCGATCTGACCATCGTTAATCAATCTGTCGATCCGACATTTCGGTTCATGACCGTGGATTGGGACGGAAAGATCCGTATGGATCCCTCCTCGCCGTATGCCATGCAGCGGCTCATCGCATTGAAAGACAAGTTCGATCTTGCATTTGCCAGCGACACCGATCACGACCGCCACGGGATCGTAACCAAAGGAAGCGGACTGCTGCCTCCGAATCATTACCTTTCAGCATGCGTCAGCTATCTGTTCCCGAACCGGCCCAAGTGGGGCCCGAATGTCGCCGTCGGCAAGACTGTCGTCTCGAGCAGCATGATCGATCGCGTCAGCGCTCGCCTGGGGCGGCGTCTTTACGAGGTTCCTGTGGGTTTTAAGTGGTTCGTCGAGGGATTGCTCGCAGGTTGGCTCGGTTTTGGCGGCGAGGAGAGCGCGGGCGCTTCCTTCCTCCGGCACGATGGCAGCGTCTGGACTACGGATAAAGACGGCATCATTCCATGCCTGCTGGCGGCGGAAATGACTGCGCGCATGGGTAAAGATCCGGGCGAGATTTATGGCGAGCTTACGAAAGACCTGGGCGATCCTGTATACGAACGCATCGACGCCCCCGCGACGCCCGAGCAAAAAGCCACGCTGGCAAAATTGTCGCCGTCTGACGTTCACGCGACTGAGGTTGCAGGTCAGCCGATTGAGAAGATTTTGACGACCGCTCCGGGAAATGGCAGCCCAATCGGAGGAATCAAAGTGATCGCCAAGGATGGATGGTTTGCGGCGCGTCCTTCGGGGACTGAGGAAATCTACAAGATTTACGCCGAAAGTTTTCTCGGCCAGGACCACCTGCGGCGAATCCAAGAAGAAGCCCAGGCGATTGTTTCAGCGGCGCTTGCTCACAGCACTCAAGCCGCGTGAGCCTGTCAACCATCAGAAGGAGTTGCATATGGGAAGCCCTGCGTCCGCCGATCATCCCATCGACCCGGCGATATCGGATGCTCTTACTGACCTGGCTTTGGACCTGAGATGGTCCTACAACCACTCTGCAGACCAGCTTTGGCAGCAACTCGATCCCGAACTCTGGGAGCTGACTAACAATCCCTGGGTCGTGCTCAAAACCGTATCTCGAGAAAAACTGCAGCGCGTGACCGCCGAGCCGGGCTTTCAAAAACTATTGGCCGATCTCCGGCAAGAGAAAGCTGCCGGCGAAGGGCCTGATGCGTGGTTCCAAAAGACGCATCCAAATCCCGGCGTGTCGGCGATTGCTTATTTCTCCATGGAATTTATGTTGAGCGAAGCGCTCCCGATTTACTCCGGCGGACTTGGAAACGTGGCCGGCGATCAGCTCAAAGCAGCCAGCAATCTAGGGGTTCCGGTCATCGGAGTCAGCCTGCTGTATCAACAAGGATATTTTCGTCAGGAGATCGATGCTGACGGCCGCCAGCACGCTCTGTATCCATTCAACGAACCTGGCCAGCTGCCGATCAGGCCAGTGCGGGAACCGAGCGGCGAGTGGCTGCGCCTGGTCCTCCCTTTACCCGGCTTCAAGTTGTGGATCCGCACCTGGCAGGTGAAGGTTGGCAGGGCAAAACTGTATCTGCTCGATACCAACGATCCCGAAAATCCGCCCTCCTACCGCGGCATTACTTCGGAGCTTTACGGCGGCGGCCCGGAGTTGCGTCTAAAACAAGAACTGGTTCTCGGAATCGGGGGGTGGCGGTTGCTGCGGGCCATGGGACTCAAGCCTGAAGTCTGCCATCTCAATGAAGGTCACGCGGCGTTCGCGGTGCTGGAACGGGCGCGTTCCTACATGGAGGACAACGGCCAGCCATTCGACGTCGCGCTCGCCGTCACTCGTGCCGGCAACCTTTTCACAACCCACACTCCTGTTGAGGCGGGCTTCGATCGATTTGCCCCGGCCCTGGCTGAGCAATACCTCAAGAAGTTTGCCGAGCAAAAGCTTTCGATCCCCTTCGATGAGTTTTTGGCGCTCGGCCGCAGGAATCCCCTCGATTCGTCCGAGCCATTCAATATGGCTTACCTGGCGATACGCGGCAGCGGCGCAGTCAACGGCGTCAGCAGATTGCATGGCCAGGTAAGCCGCCGGCTTTTTCAACCCCTCTTTCCCAGGTGGCCTGAGGCAGAAGTGCCGGTAACTCACGTGACCAACGGAGTTCACACTCCAACATGGGACTCTGCCGAAGCCGACAGCCTGTGGGAATCGGCGTGCGGCAAGGGCTGTTGGCTCGGAACCCTGGCAAACATGGAGAAGGATATTACTGCCATGAGCGACTCCGGCTTATGGCAGCTCCGCACCGATAGCCGCAAGTTTCTCGTTGATTACGTCCGAAGACTCTATGTGCGCCAGCTGGCAGATCGTGGAGCCTCGCCGGAAGACCTTGCGATGGCCGCAAAGATATTCGACGATCAGACCTTGACCCTGGGGTTTGCCCGCCGGTTCGCGCCGTATAAGCGTCCCAACCTTTTGCTGCACGATCCGTCGCGCCTTCTGAACATCCTCGCCAATCAAGAGCGTCCCGTGCAGCTCGTCCTCGCAGGCAAGGCCCATCCTCAGGATGCCGAGGGCCAGGACATGATTCGCCAGTGGGTTGAATTCGCCCGCCGTCCCGAGGTTCGAACCCGAGTAGTCTTCCTCGCCGATTACGATGCGCTCATGGCAGAGCATTTGGTTCAGGGCGTGGACGTTTGGGTGAACACTCCGCGCCGTCCCTGGGAGGCGAGCGGAACCAGCGGCATGAAGGTTCTGGTGAACGGCGGGCTGAATCTTTCAGAACTCGACGGCTGGTGGGCCGAAGCGTATTCCCCCGACGTGGGCTGGGCGATTGGGGACGGTCGCGAACACGGAGATGACCCCGCTTGGGACGCAGCCGAAGCCGAAACCCTCTATGCGCTGCTTGAGAACGATGTGATTCCGGAGTTCTATGCACGCGACGAACATGAAATTGCGCCGCGCTGGATTGTCCGCATGCGCGCCAGCATGGCTCGCCTGACTCCGATGTTCTCGGCAAATCGCGCGGTCCGCCAATACACTGAGGAACATTATCTCCCGGCGGCGGCGGCTTATCTTGAGCGCGCCCGGAATCGCGGTTCGGCCGGAGCCGATCTCGCCGCCTGGCAGGCGAATTTGGCCGCGCGCTGGTCCTCGCTGCGATTCGGTTCCGCGACCGCCGAGCAAGAGAGCGGGAAATATTTATTTCACGTTCAGGTCTTTCTCGGCGATATCGATCCCGGAGCCATAAGCGTTGAACTTTACGCGGAGCCGCGGAAAGACGGGGACCCGACCACCTTCGCGATGACTCGCGGTCAGCGCCTGGCCGAAGCGACGGGTGCTTTGAACTACGAAGCCGTCCTTTCGGCCGATCGCCCGGTCACGGACTACACTCCACGCCTGGTTCCGCAGCACACCGGAGCGTTTGTGCCGCTCGAGGCGCCCTTCATTCTGTGGCACGACGCGCCTTCCTGGCACTGAACTTTGAGATTCGCCGCCTAGGCGCAAAGGATCTGCCCTTCTGAGAGCTTGGCTAACAATGGAGTTGTCCGGCTACAGCGCCCCAAAGGAGAATCGACTGCAAGTGGAGTAGAATCACAGGCTTTCTGCTAATCTGGCTGTGGCTATGCGCGGAGCAGAAGTTTCGCCTCGTTTTGAGAAAAGGCAGTAAGATTTTCTTCAGGAGCAGGTTGAATGTTGGGCACTGAATTGAGACCTCGGGAAACATCCGCAGGTGTCGCATCGGCCTCCATCGAGATTTCTGTCGGTGAACTTTATCAGACCCTCCATGGCAATTGGCGATTGATCGGCGGCGTAACGCTGGCGGGAGCTGCGTTGGCGACGATCATCGCATTTCTCATCCCCAACAAATACACTTCGACGGCGCAACTCATGCCGCCCGACCAGCAATCGATATCGAATACCTCGAGCCTGACGCCGTTGTCGGGGATGGGGTCGGGGTTGCTCGGCGCGGGAGCCGGCGGTTTGATTTCGCAACGCACCCCCGGCCAAACGGTAGTCGGGGTGCTCACAAGCGATACTGAACTGGATTACATTATCGACAAATTCAATCTGCGTCACGTCTATCGCGAGAAATACATTGAAGACGCCAGAAAGGCTCTGCTGAACCACTCCGAAATCTCCGAGGACAAGAAGAGCGGGATAGTCAACATCAGCGTCACCGACAAGAACAAGCAGCTCGCGCATGACGTTGCGACCGCCTACGTTGACGAGCTAAACCAGATTATGAACAACCTCGGCACTTCTTCCGCGAAAAGGGAGCGAGTGTTTTTGGAGCAGCGGTTAAAAGAGGTCAAAGCGGAATTGGATTCGAGTTCACTGGCTCTCAGCCAGTTTTCCAGCCACAATGCAACGATGGACATTGAAAAGCAGGCTGAAGCCACGCTGGAGTCGGCGGACCGGCTGCAGGCGCAATTGATTGCCGCGGAGAGTGAATTGTCGGGGATCAAGACAGGTTACACCGAGAACAGCCCCGAAGTTCGCGCCGCCCAGGCACGCATTGACGAGCTTCAAGCTCAATTGAATGCCATTTCCGGTGCAGGACAAAAGGTCGATTCGACGGGCTTGAAAGAAGGCGAGGTGGCGCCTTCAATCCGAAAGCTTCCGCTCCTCGGGGCGGCTTATGCCGACCTCTATCGGCAGGTGACGATTGAAGAAACACTTTACGAGACGCTAAGCAAGCAATACGAGCTCGCGCGAGTAGAGGAGGCCAAGGAGATTCCGCCGGTGAGGATGCTTGGCTCACCGAGCTACCCCGAAAAGAAATCTGCTCCGCGGCGCTCGATCATCATCGCGCTGGGCGGGGCCCTGGCATGCTTTGCGTGTGTGATGTGGATATTGGCGAGACGTTATTGGGGATTTTTCGCTTTGCGCGAGCAGGCAAGTTGACGAGGATGTCTTCCACCCACAATTCCTGTGAATCAATCGTGATCAGCAGGGACGCAGGTCATTGCTCGGGACTCCTTCTTGTCTATACACTTGCCGCCGGAAGAACGGCTTGAAGCGCCATGCAATTAAACCTGAAGAACGTGAATTCGTTTGCTTTTGGAATGTACCTCTTCTTCGGCGTTCTTCTGCTCCAAAACATCGTCGTCCTTCCGTTTCTTGCCACCGGTCTGGCATTTCCGATTTCGTTGGTCTATGCCATCAAGTATGTTGTGCTGGCGGCTGTCGGCTGCCTTCTTCTGGTAACAAATGACTTCTATCGCACACTGTGGGCAGACAAACCCGTTATGGCGGTTCTCGTCGTCGTGTTGCTGCTGGCCGCGGTGCGCGGCGGCGGCTTTGGTTACATCGCCGAAGAATTGCGTTTCTACCTGACCCCGGTCGCCTTTTATCTGATTGGCAAGGCAGCTGCGCCATTTCTTGACGAACGGCAAATTGGCCGCTTTGTCGTTTTCGTGGCAGTGCTTTATGTTGCGATCGGTCTGTTTTTTGTCGTCATCGACCGCCAGTTCCTGATGGATTATGGCTTGCGCTCCTTCGTTCACCAGAAACTGAACGAGGCAGCGCGCGGCGATGAAACCTACAATGGAATGCCGACCAACTTCTTCTACTTCCACACCGATGGCTCCGTATCCAACCGAGCTTTCGGCGCATTCTTTGACCCACTGGAAACGGCCTTTTTCGGCGGCACACTTTTCTTTTTTTTGTACGAAACTCACAGAAGAAAGCTGGTACGTTATGCGGGAGTTCTAACACTTCTTGTTGGGCTCCTGTTGATGCTCACGCTAACGCGGGCCATCATCGTCGGAGTCGCTTTCGTGCTTCTGTTCTCCTTGGTGAGGAAAAGGGGTATTGTTGCCTTGCCGATCTGGCTGGCGCTGGCGGTGGGCGCGGTCAGCGTTGTTGCGGCCGTCCTCAACATTCAAATGCTCCTCATGTCGCTGGACCCGTCTACCGTTGGCCATTTGAATGCATATCGGAACGTCGGCATCACAAGCGCGCTCATCGGTTCTCCGCCTGATCCCGGTGCACCGCGCGGCTCGGAAAGTCTTTATCTCACAATTCTCGTCGAGCTGGGTGTCGGGGCCCTGGCGGTATACGTTGTTTGGTTCGTGTCCATCTACCGGAGCCTGCTCCGGGAATACGAACTCCCCTTTATGCGAGCGGGCCTCGAGTCCATGTTCGTCTACCTTGTGGCATCTTTCACCACGGAGCATTGGTTCGCGTTCACCTCAGGCTCTCTGTTTTGGTTCCTTTTGGGGGATTCATTCGGGAGAATAAAGAAGATTCCGCGCGCAACCGCTTGAGTCAGAATCTGCGGATATAATCACGTTCGACACCGGCACTTGGTTTATCGGTTGCAGCCGTCATCGCCGGCGACGATCGCGAGCACGAGACCCAACTTCCCTCGCAGGAGATCCAGGAATGCCACAGGACCACTGGCGTTCGTTTATTCATCCCATCACGGCTCACTTCAGAAGAAAAAGAATGGCAAGATTTCTTCAATTGGAGCCGGCATTCCTGGAGAAAAAGATCCTCGACGTGGGTGGCAGCCTGCATTTCTGGCAAAAGATTGGGGTCAACGTGAAGGATCACGATATAACGATCCTCAACATCTCGGTAGATGGTCATTCTGAGGATGTGTCCGGTGAAACCTCATCGTCTTTGATCACGCTCTATGACGGTGAAACAATACCTTGGCCAGAGAACCATTTTGACTGGGTACTTTCAAACTCTGTCATCGAGCACGTTGCCCCGGCAAAGCGGCGCCGCTTTAGCTCAGAGATACGGCGTGTCGGCGTAAATTTTATCGTCCAGACCCCGTCATATTGGTTTCCGGTGGAACCACATTTTGTATTGCCGTTCCTACACTGGCTTCCCAGAAAAATCGGCCGAAAGGCCGCGAGGTTCGGACCGTGGGCAATTTTGGGCAAGCGAAGCAACGCTGAGGTAGAAACGTATTTTCAGGAGATCAATCTCCTGAAGCTTGAAGAATTCCAAACCCTGTTTCCCGGAGCCGACTTGATAACCGAGAGAGTCGCATTTTTCCCGAAGTCGTACACGTTGGTTGGTCACAAGTAAGGTTCTGAATTTATGCCTGGGGATTGTTGCCAGGTTTCACGTCAGTTGCCGGATGGGCCATCGTGAAAGTCCGACGGTGGTGATGAGCCCTGGAACAGTGCACGAAGATAGACCTGCTCCGTCTGCCGAGCCGTTCGGTTCCAGTCGAAAGAGGCGGCGTGTGGAATTGCGAGCTCGGCAAATCGCCGCCGCAGATCTTCGCTTCTCAGCAGCTCATCCAAACCTTTTGTGATGCTTGGAACATCGGTCTCGACGACCATCGCCGCCGAACCAGCCACTTCCGGCAAGCTTGACCTATTCGCCGTAAGCACCGGCAGTCCGCGCTGCATCGCCTCCAAAACTGGCAGACCAAACCCCTCGTACTCTGAGAGGTAAGCGAAGAGGGTCGCGCCGGCGTAGAGCGTATTCAGAGCCTGTTCCTCAACATAGCCAAAAATCTTGATCTGTTTGGCGATCTTGTGCTCTTCGATCAGCTCGCGAATTCGAGCATACGCATTTGCCTTTCTGCCCACGAGGTACAGGTGGAAGCGTTCCCGCAGATCGCCTGCCAGACCCGCATAAGCGGCGACCAGCCTGTCGACATTCTTTGCGTTTTCAAGTACGCCCACATATAGGACGTACGGAATCTCGTCACCCGGCGCTTTGCGAGCTTCCGGGACTCGAATTGATCCCGATGTGCTCGCGCCCAAATGAGTCACGGTAACCCGGGCAGGATCGATCCCCAGATACTTCACGAGGTCGGCCTTCGATGCCTCAGAAACAGTAATCACTGCGTCGGAGCCATGCGCCTGCAGCTTAGAGATCAGTCGCCTGGCTTTCGCCTGAAACCGCGAATAGCGCTCCGGCACAACGAACTCGGCGGAGTCGTGTATGGTGCTCACGATCTTTGCCCTCCAGCGCATGGCGGGCAACAAGTCAGTAAAAGTAATGTGATACACGTCAATGGCCATGGTGCGAAGCAGCTTTGGCATCGACATAATGAAGAACCACGAACGCGACGCCTTGCTCAGGCTAATGTCAAAGTAGAGGACTTCGACGCGGTCTTCGAGAGGACCGTAAACTTTTCGCTGCCATTCGCCTGCGAGCAGGAAAATCTCGTAGCGAGTCGTGTCGAGGTGCGCCACCAACTCGTAGATATAGCGCACCGGCCCGCGAATCTCGCTGTTTTCCGTGATTCCGTTAATGCAAACTCTGACTTTCTTCATCATCATTGCTATCGGCGTGGAGTTCTGTTTCCTTGTAACTCAGGTTGTGGGGCTGGTGAGATTCGATGCGCCGCGATTTGTTACTAAGTTAAGAGCCCAGTGCATCGCGGCACAGAATTCAGCGCCTTGCTTCTGCCGGGTAAATCGCTCATCAATGATCCTCCGGTTTCGGTCGAGCAACTGGTTTTGATCGCTGTGCCTCACCTCGAGCAATCGTGCCGCGAGTTCGGATGGATTCGCGGCGGTGAAGAGCCAGTCGGACGGCAGCATCTCCTTCATTGCGTCGAGATTCGAGGCAACCACCGGCAATCGGTAATGCATCGCCTCAAGCATTACAACCGGGACCCCTTCGAAGCGCGAGGGCATGACTACCATATCCAATGCGGAATAGAGCGCGGCCAGATCGTTTTGCCATGGGACGAACTGAACCAAGGCACCGAGTTTGAGCTTTTCAACCATATCCGTCATCGCCGCTTTGTCGGGCCCATCTCCGACCAGGAGGAACTTCCAGCCGCGAAATTGATCGCGGTGCTCGGCAACGGCTCGCAGCAAGAGATCATGTCCCTTCACCTTGCATTCGATTCTGCCCACCAACCCGGCCAGGTACGTGTCGAGGGGGAGACCAAGCTGCTTGCGCGCCTCTTCTTTTGGCATCACGCGAAGGGCTTCTGGATCGATTCCATTCTCGACTACGCGGATCGGCTGCTTCACGCCCCGAGCGCGCAGCGTGGCCGCCACGCTTTCACCGATTGTGATGTATTCGTCGGGCAAACGATAGTAGGGCCGCAGAAATAGATCCTTCAGCCATGCGAGCCGGCCCTCGCCTCTTTCACGTCTGGATCTCGCCAGGGGAATGTAACTGATCGCTGGAACCCGTTCCCGCCGTGCGGCCCACAGGCCGAGCGAGGACAAGCTGATTTCTCCCTGCACAATGACCGCGCAATCCGGTCTGAAACTTCGCATAGTCGAGCGAAGAGAGCTGCATGCATCGATGGCGAATGGCGTCCTCAGGAATTGCAAAGAGCCGCTGACATAGCCGAGGGGAAGGAGTCCGATGCTGGGGTAGCGATGGGCGAGCTCCCTGAGGCGAGACTCGAGACTTACATTCTTTCGGGAGTAAACGAATCCGATTTCGAAATCGCCTGAATGCGCCATCGATTGCAAAGCGTTCAGGGTCATTTTCTCGTGCCCGCCAAAGACTGCGGCATCGTCGTAGAAGAGCACTCGGCCGTTCATGATGCCGACCATCCCGCCGCCTTAAGAATCGGCCGTTTGAGATATCCGAAGATCATTCAGTCTTCCTGGCTATAGCGGGCAAAGTCATCGGGTTGTTGATCCTCCCGCAACGCGAAAGGAATTGGAACCAGCACTGTTCCATGCGGCTTGCAGCGGCCTTCCCCGATAGAACGCGTCGACTCTGCTGTCAGTGTGATCGCGCCCGCTCACTTCCAGGTCCAGCCAACATACCTTCCGGAAAATGGAGGCCAGTCATTACGTTTGCGTCTTCGTTGCCACAACCATCATTGTGTGCCCCTTAATAAAGGGGACGTGATCCCATTTACTGGCGGCAATCCGCGACAAAACCCTTATTCCGAGCCTCATGATACGGAAGCGAATCGAAGAGACGAGATGACGCTCGCCGCGAGGCCAGAATATTGCAGACAATGCACCGCATAAATGTAACTTTCGCAGCGGTTCATACCAAACCTTAATGGGTTCACATCCACAGTCGGCAATGAGCGCGCGCAAAGAGGATTCAGTCCACCAGGTCATGTGATGCGGAGGGTAATTGAGAAGTTCGTTTGTGGCGTAGCCTACAAACCCATTCATATCCGGCACGGATAGGATTAGCCGACCGCCCGGACGCAAACACCTAACACAAGCCTTTATGAACTCTTTCGGATCGTCGACATGTTCCAGAACCTGAAATGCTACTACGGCGTCGTATGATTCGGGCACCTCATCTTCGACCAAGCCAAGGTGGACGTTGCGACCCAACTTGGCAGCATCCTCCACAGCTACAGGGTTCGTCTCAAGCCCTTTGTATTCACCTCGGCATCGAGTAGAGAAATTTCCAGTTCCAGAGCCGACATCGAGCACCTTTTCTCCCTCGGCGATTTCTAGCGCAGCCTCACCGAACTCTGACCTCTCCGCAGACTCATAGCCTATCCGCCTCATCAAGCGCCCATAAAACTCTCCGTCTCCCGGCCGCGCAAAGGTGAAACGATAGTAGTTGTAAGGTGGAACAGGCTGAAGCTCTATTTCCGGCGAAGAAAAAAACCGGTCAACATTCAAGCCGAACGCAGACTGCCACATCTTCGCGAGTGTCGACGTTGATATTTTTCCCTTGACCAGCTCGTCGTCGGATTTGACCACTGCGCCTTCACTTTCCATCCCCCGTTCCTTTCGCATCTCACTCGTCAGAGTTTTAGTTAGAGCGGCTGGTGCCACATGCGCCGTCTTGTTAGAAAGATATAAGTGCCCACCGCAAGTGGAATTATTCCTCCAGTAATGAAGAATCCGATCGTGACTCCCGTCGCTCCCCATAGTCTGCCATTTACTAGCGTACTGCCCCCGACCAGCAATGCGGTCAAAATCGACAGGGGCATAAACGGCTCTCTCTTGTGCGCTCGAAGATAGATCGCCTCGCTAAAGAGAATATGGTTAAGAAGCATCGCGGCCAGCAACAGTGCAAATATGGGCAACGGCAGTATCCGCATTGCCAACTGAGGAAAACGTCGCCCAATCAAGGCGAGCGCCGCGAGAAGGACAATATCTGAGCCCAGCAGTAGTGATCCAGATTGCAGCAGCGCGCCTAGGAATACACGGTCGAGAACGACAAAATCTCTTCGCGCGACCATGCTGCCAAACGGGGATGCTTTAGTACTCATCCATGCAAACGCCGCGGTGCTGAGCGCAGTTGCCATGGTCAACGACATGCCCATTCGCCCCGCCTCTACGGGACCGCGATAGGCAAACACCACGGGGTTGAAGAGTTGGCCAATGGCATAGCTGCAAAAAAAGCTTACGGCCATCGGCCACTGGAATGGCCATATCTCAGTACGCCAACCTACGATGTCCGCTCCACACTTGCGGCGTAAGAGCGGCAAGAGAAATCGTTTCTTTGAAAAGAGAAATATGAATCCCGCAGCAGCCTGTCCCGCGATCACCGCGGCCGGCGCAAACAATCCCTTGTGATTTGTCAGCAGAAGCCATGCCAATATGGTTCCAGCCATGGCCTGGACCAGACGCATTCGCGCCACTTCCGCCACAAATCCGCACCCTTCAAGAAACGAAAAAACAGGGTCCATTTGGAACGTCAGAATGGCAACAAGCACGATGCAGATCCAAGGAATCTTCCACGGAATCGGAGCTCCCGCGTGCGCGGAAAAGAAGTGGAAGCCTGAAAAAAGCAGGACGGATCCCATCAGCACCGCGGCTACGGAGTACCAGCGTACCGACTTCTGCAAAATCGATGCCAGGCGCGAGTGAGTCGCCGGGTCGCCGGCTAAATCCCCAGTTGATAAAACACTCAAACCCGAAATCTCGTGTGCGGCCAGTTGCAAGATCACGAACGAGAATCCGAGCTCAAATACCACCTGGATCTGGACCAGGCTTGAGAAGGTGTAGTAATAACCCTGCTCGGTGAGGCTAAGAAAGCGCGCGATAAACAGAAGCGTCAATGCTCCCGATAAGATCGACCAACCGCGCGCCAGGACCGTGAACCCTACAGCTCGATTGACCCCAAGCAGATGTGCCGCCCGCCGGACTATACCCCCCTGCCCTCGCTGTTCCATTGGGCCAAACCTCAATCTCTGTTTTGCTGGATTATTCTGAACCTGGCCGGGTAGTCTCAATGATGAAATCCATCCTCAGGACGATGAACGTCAAGAGCAAAGGCGCCGCGGGCACGATCGACAGAATACGACGGACTTGGGAAGGACCTCACGATAACGCCGGAAACTGGAAGTCAGGCGCCCTCCCTGGAATTAGCGGTATTTGAGACAGAGACCGGCGATGGCCCTAAGCCGATCGCTGCACGGTAGGTCGCCAGGTAGCGCTTGGTCACCGCGTCCCAATCATAAAACTCGCGAACGCGATCCAGGGCCGCCGAGGCGTAGCGCTCCATTTCCTCCGGACTGTCGCTGAGAAGCGCCATCTTCTGCGCGAGGTCTGCGGCCGTTCCGTCAAAGTAGAGCACCGACTGGCCACCGGTTTCGCGGTTTTCCGGAATCCCGTTGACCAGGCAGCAAACCCGGGCCCCCATTGCGGCAAGAAGGGAAGGTGAGGTCCCTTCAAGTTTGGAGGCAGAAACGTAGGCTCTGGAATGCGCCAGCACACTTTCATACTCGGCTCCATACCGGAACCCGAGAAAATGGACGTTGTCCGCTGCCCTGCTGCGTAAGGTCGCAACATAATCGGGATTCTTATCGTTGTCTCCGATGATAACCAATGGCAGAGAACTCCCCGAGAGCCGATGAGCTTCGATCAGAGTATCGACGCCCTTCTCCGGCACGAAGCGCCCCACAAACAGAAAGTAGCCTTTGTCTTCGAGGCCGAATTGTTTGTATAGATCCGAGTCGCCTTGAATCTGTTTCGAGCCGTAAGGGATATGCAGCATTTCCTTCCCGTATTTTTGCTCAAAATAACCGCGCACCGTATTCGAGTCGCAAACAATCACGTTCGCAGAATGAGCTGCGAGCCAGGTGAGCATACGCCATACCAGGCGGGCAATCCAGTTCCACTTGTCGCGATTCCACTCGACTCCATCGATGGTCATAACGACCGGGATTCCGGCCATGCGTAAGAGCAAACAGCCCAGGGAACTCGCAGCATTGTAGAGATGCACCACCTCGACGTCCCGGTTTGCAGTGATTACATGGAAGGCGAGACGGACTGAATGGTAGATTGTCTCCAGGCTGGTGGAAGCCGGTGCGCTCAGATGAATGAGATTGATGCCGTCGTACTCTTTTATGCCCTTGTCTTGCCTACCTCGGCAATATACCGATACGCTATGGCCGAGTCGCCTGAGGCGTATGGCGGTCTCCGCAGCTGAAGTCTCAAATCCCCCGTAGCGAGCGGGGATCCCGCGGATGCCTCCTATCGCAATTTTCATGAGCGAACCCCTAATCAAGAGCGGGGATGAGCAGGCTCGACTGTCCAGACAAAAACTCGGGTGAGATAGGTCCGCCACGCAAGAGACCGCTCAACCCAATCGAGTCCATGTACGGTCGCAGATTAATCTTCACCCCGACTTCAAGACGGTTTCAATGTTAACTTGAGGCTCTCCAGCAAGATCTTCCTTGAATTCCAACGAGTAATCCGCAAGCGCATCCATCCAATGAGGCATGAAATCAATACCCCTTGATTGCAGCTTCAGATTCACCAGTTGCTCGGATGCAGGCCGCGGCGCGAAATACTCCTGCGCGAACCGCTCGGAACCGACCCGCGTAACCTGAATCATCTCCTCGAGCCCCAAAAGGCGTACAAACTCCCTGGCCACCTCATATCGGCTTCCCCCGCCGGAGCAGACCTGGTTGTAGACCCCATAGAGTTCAGTTTCCACAACCAAGTGGATTCCACGGGCAAAGCTCTTGGTGTAGGTTGGAGAGCCTAGCTTGTCGTCGACAACGAACAATTCGCGGGCGCCGCGTTTGATCTGCTTATATATTTTGTTGACAAATTTCTTGTCCATGGAGGGTCCGCCGCCCATCATCCAGCCGGCTCGAAATACGAAATGCTTGCGGGCAAGAGACTGGACTGCGAGTTCTCCTTCGTACTTCGACTTCCCATACACCGAGATTGGGTTATGACGCCCGAAGTCGTCGTAGACTTCCTTCGTTCCGTCCACAATGCCTGCAGTGGAAATGTAAACCAGGGGAATATCGAGACGCGCGGCAATCAGTGCGGTGTTTTCGGGCCCCAGAGCGTTCGTCAGCCACGCGTTTTCCTGATGCTGCTCGCAGTATTCAAGGTCCGTGAGGGCGGCCAGATTAAGGATTAGGTCTGGATTGAACTCACAAATCGATTCGTTAAGTGCTTGATAATCGCGCACATCGGCGTAGGAGAGCCATTCCGCATTTAAGTCGATATCGGTTGCTTTGACGGTACAGGCGGAATGAAAATGATCGTAAACGGCTCGGCCAAGCATTCCTCCACAGCCCGCGATGTAGACGCGGGTGGCCCGGGTCAATTTCACAAGAACACCCCCTGGGAATTCTCTGGCACTGACATGCCACTGAGATCGAACACCGCAAATTCAGGAAAGTCGTTTTCCATCGATGTCAAATGACGCACTTAAATGCAACAAAAGGGGACTTCCTGCCGCTATTTTATACCACGATTTCATACTGGATTTCGCTTCCGTCACGGCGCGAAGAGAAGGGGAACAGCGCGCTATATTTACAAAGTTGATTACCTGGAAATCGCGGTAATCTCGATTTCTCAGGCCGATTCCGCTTGGCTCTTGATGCAGCCCATTCCTCTGCAAATACAAGCCATAGCCCCAAAAACCGCGTGCTAAACTCGTCCATATGATCAGGACAAAGCGTGAATCGGACATTGGGGGTTCGATGAACGGCCGTCTCTGGTCTCCTTCTGCAACCCATCCTCCGCTCGTTGCCCGGCAAAGGGCGGTGATAGCGCTCACTCTCCTTGCAGCCGCGATTTCGACGCCGCTACTATCTCAGAGCAGCACCACCGGCGGGACGCAAGGCCCTGCTACCCTTGACTGTTCTGATCCCCTGATGGCTGGCTCTTCCAAATGCTCCGGCCAGACCCAGGAATCTGGCGAGCAAGTTACGCCTCCCTCAGCCGGCGCGACGAACACACCATCACAGAACCCAAACAGTAACGACTTCGATATCTCGCGCTTCCCGCAGCGGCCCGAGGCCGAAAACCGGGCCCGGCAGGTACCACCTCAGCCAGAGCCCCTTACCGAGTTTCAGAAGTTCGTTGCTTCCACCACGGGCGAGGTTTTGCCGGTCTTCGGATCGAACCTGTTTCTGAATGTCCCATCGACCTTCGCTCCACTTGATATGTCCGCGGTCCCAGCGGACTTCGTCATCGGCCCCGGCGATGAGTTGCGCATTAGAGTCTGGGGACAAATCAATTTTCAGGCGAACCTTCGCGTTGACCGTTCGGGGCAGATATTTCTTCCTCAAATTGGCCCCGTGGAAGTCGCAGGCCTGACGTATTCCGACCTGACCCCGCATCTACGCTCCGAGATGGGACGCGTCTATCGCAACTTTGATCTGAGTGCTGATATCGGCCAGATCCACTCCGTTCAGGTCTACGTCTCAGGACAGGCGCGTCGACCCGGCCTCTATACGGTGAGTTCACTTAGCACTCTGTTGAGCGCGATCTTCGCCTGCGGCGGACCGTCGCTGCAAGGCTCAATGCGCGACATCCAGTTGCGCCGTGGAAGTAAGGTGCTTACATCTTTCGATCTCTATGACATGCTTATCAACGGCGATAAATCGAAAGACGTCAAGCTTGAGTCCGGCGATGTTATTTTTATTCCGCCGGTTGGTGCTCAGGCCGCCATCGTTGGCAGCGTGCGCCTTCCCGGGATTTATGAATTGCGACCGAACGAATCGCTGAACGAACTCCTGGCCGACGCCGGAAACGCCTCCTCACTTGCTTCGCAGACACGAATCTCTATCGAGCGGATTGACAACCATCGCGACCGGATGGCGATCGAGGTTGCCTACGATGCCGGCGGCCTCGCAACTCCAATGGCTGACGGTGATCTGGTCCGGCTTTTCCCTATCGGACCGAAATACCAGAAAACGGTTATCCTTCGCGGGAACATCGCGAATCCCGGCCGGTTCGCCTGGCACCCAGGCATGCATATCAGCGAGTTGATTCCGGATAAAGACTCCCTCACTACCACCAATTATTGGTGGAGGCGTGCGCAACTCGGACTGCCCACGCCGGAATTCGAACCCGACCAGGGATTGGCTGACCAGCGCCAACCCCGCAACGATCAGCCTGTGACTCTGAATCTGTCGAATCCAGGGCAGGCGAACGCGCAGGGCACAACCAGTTCTGAATCGTGGCAAAATCAACCTGACCAGAATCAATCTGGCCAAAATCAATCCGGTCCGAACCAATCTGGTCAAAGCCAGTCTGGACAGAGCCTGACGGGCGAGAATCTGAGCGCGCAACAAAGGTCGAATGGCTCTTCCTTGGCAGCCACTCAATCCGCAGAGCTCAAACGAACCATTCCCTCGGCGCAGCGGACGGATATTCTCAAGCTGGCTCCGGAAATTGATTGGGATTATGCGGCCATTGAAAGAATCGACCCAGAGACTCTAAAGACAACCGTATTGGCGTTCGACCTGGGCAAGATGGTTCTGCAACATGATGCGTCTCAAGATCTTGAGCTGGAACCCGGTGATGTGGTTTCGGTTTTTTCAGAGGCAGACATTCGTTTGCCGGTGGGGCAACAAACAAAGCTCGTCCGATTGGACGGCGAATTCCAACATGCAGGCGTATACACCGCGCAGGAAGGAGAAACCCTTCGCCATTTGGTTGAGCGCGCGGGAGGCATCACTTCAAATGCGTATCTCTACGGCTCGGAGTTTACACGCGAATCTGCCCGCTCCGTGCAGCAGGCCAGAATCGATGAATACGTTCAAAGCCTCGCAATGCGGATCCAGCGCGGCAGCTTGGATTTGGCGTCGTCTACTTCCGCGTCGTCCCAGGCCTTGGCCGGGGGCGCAGCTCAGAGCAGCGAACGCGATCTAATCGCAAGCCTGCGTGAAATTCGTGCCACCGGACGAATCGTACTCCGCTTCACACCCAACAGCAGCAGCATCTCAAGCATTCCAGATATTCCACTTGAAGATGGCGACCATTTTGTCGTTCCGCCCATGCCCAAGATTGTCAATGTCGTCGGATCGGTTTACGACCAGAGTTCCTTCCTTTTCTCATCTGGCCGAGATACCGCCGCGTATCTGCGTCTGGCAGGGGGGCCTAACCGTGACGCAGATCGCAAACACTCCTTCATCATTCGGGCCGACGGGGAGGTCGTGAGCGAAGACTCGAGCAAAGGCTTCCTGGGTGGCGAATTTTATAACCTGCGCATCTATCCGGGCGACACCATCGTGGTGCCGGAAAAGACCTTGAAACCGTCGGCATTGCGCGCCATCATCGATTGGTCGCAGGTATTCTCGCAGTTCGCGCTCGGCGCCGCGGCTTTGAATGTGATTCAATAGGTCCACAATTCCGCGCAGATTCCGCGTCAACGGCCAGAAGTGATGCCGGTGAGAGAAAGATGGCACATTCTGGGCACAGTTTCGCGCGCAAAGAACTTCGCCGTCTATTGAATGATTGATTCTTAAAGATCGTTATTTCTGGTGCCGGGAGGGGGGGTCGAACCCCCATGACCACAAGGGCCGACAGATTTTGAGTCACCCCTCCCTGCTTTCTAAAATGCAGAAGTGATTGAATTTCCAACAACTTCCGATTTCACGGACGGTTTGGCCCGTGCGGTTCGGTGACGATCAGTGTCGGCCCGATAGTCACGCATTTGGACACGCTTCGCTCTTATGAGAAAGGGTGCTCGCGCGTTACGCTGAAGGAACATCGGGAGGAAGGGCATGGATTTTCGCGAACGCTATTTCGAGGCTTTGGGAACCAGAAAGGCATCCGATTGTGAAACTGCCAGAGTGCTTGCACACGAGATTCGAAAATTTGAAATTGAGCTTTATTGGAAGCGGGCCACTTATTTCTGGGCATTCCAACTCGTGGCATTTACTGCCCTTGGCCTTCTCTTTAAAGACGGGAAGCTATCGGACTTACGTCTCCTTGTAATACCAGCCTCGATTGGAGTGATTACCGCATTTGCCGGGCATCTAACAGCGCGTGGCTCAAAGTTTTGGCAAGAGAACTGGGAAAATCACGTTGATCTGCTTGAAGGTGAAGTGAATCTAAGGCTGACCCAAGTGATTGTATGCAGCAAATCGGAACCTCAATTCTCTGTCACACGGTTAAATGAATCGTTGCTCCTTTTGATCACATGGGGCTGGTCCCTCGTGTTAGTCCTGGGGGCAATTCCAAACGCCGCGGTCGCCGTTATTTCGTTCCCGGCTTTTTGGCGAGGTGTGGTGCTACTCGTCGCAGTGGGTTCGGCGTGCGGGTGGATGTGGCGTTCTAATAGGTCCGAATTCCACGGTCGAATTTTCCATTCCGGTGAGAAAGGGTGGACCGAATACAAACCAAAAGAAAAGGGAGCATTCCCGTTGATTATTTGGCGTGACCAGGTTCGAGATAAATGCCTTCGGAGTTCGGAGCCCTCATTAACGCCGAAAAGTGGAATTGTCGAGGAATCATCGAGAGGGTGACCACTTTTGGGAACGATTTGGTTCGGCTTAAAGATCGGCATTGGAATCGCGGTTGGGCTGCTCCTGGTGTACTACGCTTGGCGCGAACTCCGCACGCTTCCGGAAACCCGCCGCAGCTTAAGATTTCACAAGGCTGGATTCGATTGGGCTGAAGGACCACAAGGTTGGCTATCTCGTGATCCAAACAACGATGACTGGATCTTGTGGGATGAGCAGAACAAACAAATGTTCCGATCCACAGACAGGGACCCGAACTGGAGGCCGTCGGGGGAAACGCTTGATCAGTGTATTGCCTTAGGGCAGAAGTATCGCGAAATGATGGGCCTCTAGTGCATAACAATGGTTTTGGGGGATAAAAGATGTTGCTCCGGGCAAAATCTGACAAGGCAAATTTGATCCTCACTGAGGGTGAATACGCTCAGATGGAGCTGCTTTTTGACTGCTCCGCCATCGACGACAGATGCGTGCTCGAGATCGGTAACGTGTACGCATTCACTTCAAAGACCCGTTTCCATCTTCTCGGGAAACGCCAACCGTGCGGTCTGCGAATACGGGTAAAACGCAGAAGCTCGGCGGGTCCGAAGGTTGTTGAAAAGCTTGCTCTGTCAACTTCGAAGATTGGAGAGTTGGGCTTTTACCCGTCGTCTGAGAAAGATGATTTTTATGCGGCGCGCGCCGCTTCGCTTGAAGCAATGGTGTTTGTCAGTGACCAAATCTTCGAAAATTTATTGGCTAACTTCCGTGCGGCAATGCTTCCGTCCTCAATAGAGCTTGAAATTGAAAAGGACGGGGTACTAGAGTACGGCTGGGAACCGGACGGATCGAGACAGGTTTGGAAACTTGAAAAAACGAACGATCCGTCTTACGTCAACGTGGAAAGCTTCGAAGTGGCGACCGATCTAAAAGGCTAGTCGCCGACCAAATCTGTAATCTTTTCTTTCAGTTCTTTACACTCCCGCAGCAACTCCCGAAAGTGCGCGGAATGAGCCAGGAGCCCACCATCGCGTTGAGTGAGCCTTACAACAGTGCGAGGAAGCCATTCAACCCAAACAAAGTCACGAAATAGTTACGATACCTGCTCCACCACCACAAACCCTACAGTAAGCAAGTCGCTAGAACGATCGCCCAACTTATTTAGTTTGATTATCTTGGTTTGGTGCCGGGAGGGGGGGTCGAACCCCCATGACCACAAGGGCCGGCAGATTTTGAGTCTGCTGCGTCTGCCAATTCCGCCATTCCGGCCTCGGGTGGGGATCTGCTTCCAAAGTATCGCATAGCCATTACCCCCTTCGCCACCATTCCAGAGCATCCGCAACACAGCAGAAAACGCTCGCCTGCGCCGCGCCTTTTTCCTGGCGCGGCCCCTGCCGAAGGCCTCTGCGCCACCACAGGTGGCCCTGTGCGAAAATGAAAGTATCAACGATGACCAGCTCCTCCGCAGCCGTCGTTCCCGAACCAGTCAACATCACTCCGCAGATGCTTGCCCAACACAGCATCACAGCGGAGGAGTACGAGCGCATTCTCGCGGCTCTCGGCCGCACGCCCTCGCTCACTGAGCTCGGCATCTACAGCGTGATGTGGAGCGAACATTGCTCCTATAAATCCAGCCGCGTGCACTTGAAGCGCCTCCCCACCAAAAGCGATCGCGTCGTTCAGGGTCCCGGCGAGAACGCTGGCATCATCGACGTGGGTGACGGCTGGGCCTGCGCCTTCAAAATCGAATCGCACAACCACCCCAGCTACATTGAGCCGCACCAGGGCGCGGCCACGGGCGTGGGTGGAATTCTGCGCGACATTTTTACCATGGGCGCGCGCCCGCTCGCCGTCATGGATTCGCTCCGCTTCGGTCCGATCGAGCCCGGCGAAGCCGACCGTGAAACCGTCCACAAGAACCATTCGATTCTCGAAGGCGTAGTGAGCGGCGTCGCCAGCTACGGCAACTGTTTTGGCGTGCCCAATCTTGGCGGCGAAACCAAGTTTGAGCCGTGCTACTCCGGCAACCCGCTCGTGAATGCATTCGCTCTCGGTCTCGTCCGCAAAGATGAAATCTTCTATGCCAAAGCCAGCGGCACCGGGAACCCTGTCATATATGTAGGAGCCAAAACCGGCCGCGACGGCATTCACGGCGCCACGATGGCTAGTGAAGAATTCCACGAGGGCACCGAGGCCAAGCGTCCCAACGTTCAGGTCGGCGACCCGTTCATGGAGAAGCTTCTGCTTGAAGCCTGCATCGAAGCCATGAAAACGGGCGCTATCGTTGGCATTCAGGATATGGGTGCGGCCGGCCTCACCTGCTCCACCTGCGAGATGGGCGCGCGCGGCGGCGTCGGCCTCGACGTCGAGCTCGACCGCGTGCCGCAGCGCGAAACCGGAATGTCGGCTTACGAAATCATGCTTTCCGAAAGTCAGGAGCGTATGTTGCTCGTCGCCGAAAAAGGCCGCGAAGAAGAAGTTCTGCGCGTCTTCGCCAAGTGGGGTCTCGACGCGGTCATTGTCGGCACGGTCGAACCGGAGCCGCGTCTCCGGATCCGTCACCACGGCGTGCTCGTTGCCGACATTCCCAACCAGTCGCTTACTGACGATGCGCCGCTCTATCATCGCCCCGTCGGCACCTGGAAGGCGCCGGTGACGCTTGATCCTTCGGATGAAGTCCTTGCTGAGTTAGACAAAGACCGCAATTACACCGCCGACCTCAAGAAGCTTCTGGCCAGCTCCAACGTCTGCTCCAAGCGCTGGGTTCACGAGCAATACGATTCCATGGTTCAAACTAACACCGCGCAAGGCCCAGGCGGCGAAGCCGGCGTGATGCGCATCAAGGGCACCGCCAGGCCAGACTCACTTGAAGGTCCGATCGGAGAGATTGGCTTGGCCATGGCTCTCGATGGCAACGGCCGCTGGGCGTATCTCGATCCCAAACTCGGCGCAATGCATGCTGTCGCCGAAGCCGCGCGCAAAGTGGCGATGACCGGCGCAACGCCCGTGGCCGCCACCAACTGCCTCAACTTCGGCAATCCAGAGAAGCCGGAGATAATGGCGCAGCTCTCCGCCGCCATCGACGGCATCGCAGAAGCCTGCACAGCCCTCGGCACTCCGATTACCGGCGGAAACGTATCCTTATATAACGAGACGCGCGGCGAAGGCATTTATCCCACGCCGGTCCTCGGTATCGTCGGCATTCTCGACGACGTGACCAAGACCGTCCCCGCGCACTTTCAGCGCGAGAAAGACGCCATCCTTCTTCTCTGGCCGATTCCGCGCGGTCAAGAGCCCGACCCGAGCCTCAAAGTTCCGCTCAATCCTCCGCCCATCAGCCAGTATCCGCTGCCCGCTCTCGAGCGCGAGCCGCGGGATCGCGAGCAGCCCGACGCATCCGACGCCGAAGTCGCAGCCAATCTGATCGCATTTGGTTCATCCGAATTCGCCAAAGTCATTCTCGGCAGCCTCTGGGGAACTCCGCCCGCGCTCGATCTTGGCGCGGAAGCCGACCTGCACAAATTGCTGGCCGAGCTTGCCGAGCGAGATCTCATGAGTTCGGCCCGCGACATCTCCGATGGCGGTATCGCCGTCGCTCTTGCGCAAGGCGCATTCGCGAAAGGGATCGGCGCCACAGTCGAGCAGGACTCCTCGCTTCTTGCACATCCGCTCTTCGGCCTCTTTGCCGAGCCTGCATCTACCATCCTCCTCACCACACACCCCTCGAACGTTTCTGCCATTGGAAAGTTGGCGGGTGAGCACAAATTCCTTTCCGCGCGCATTGGAACAACCGGCGGCAGCCGTCTTGAAATCTCAGTCGACGGCGATTCCTTCATCTCCGCGCCGCTCGCGGAACTCAAAACCCTCTGGGCCTCCGCCCTGGAAGCCAATCTCCATGGCGAGGTCTTCGCATGAGCCGGTTGTTGTTTCAGGGTGTTGATGGCGCCGCGGATCGCACCGAATCCCTCCGCGTCAGCCCACCGCCCACCGTCCACTGTTCACGGTCCACCGTCGGCGCAGCCGACAAGCTCCACGAAGAATGTGGCGTCGTCGCAATCCATGGCCATCCGCACGCCGCACGCGAAGCCTATCTTGCGCTCTACGCTCTGCAGCACCGCGGCCAGGAATCGGCTGGCATCGCGACTGCGGACGGCCAGCATCTGGCCAACATCAAGGGAATGGGCCTGGTTTCAGAGATCTTCACGGACGACGTTCTGGCCAAGCTGCCCGGCCACTTGGCCATCGGCCACACGCGCTACTCCACCACCGGCGATTCGGCGCTGCTCAACGCGCAACCTATTCGCGTCGACTCCACCAAGGGACTCATCGCCATCGCGCACAACGGAAACCTTGTGAATCTCGGCAATCTCCGCGCGAGCCTGGAGCGCGACGGCGCCTACTTCCAGACCACTTCCGATTCCGAAATCATCGTCCAGCTCATTGCGCACTCGCACTCCGGCACGCTCGTCGACTGCATCGCCGATTCGCTTTCGCAGGTCGAAGGCGCGTTCTCCATCGTCATGATGACGCGCGACCGCATCTTTGCCGCACGCGATCCACGTGGCTTCCGCCCCCTCTCCATGGGCCGCATGAAAAACGCCGAAGGCGCTGACTCCATCGTCTTCGCGTCGGAATCGTGCGCCTTCGATCTGCTGCGCGCGGAATTCATCCGCGACGTTCTGCCCGGCGAGCTGGTGATGGTTTCTCAGGATGGCGTTACCAGCCGCCAGTACGCGAGCGGAATGCCGCAATCGAGTTGCGTCTTTGAGCACGTCTACTTCGCGCGTCCGGATTCGCGCATCTTCGGCCGCTGGGTGCAGGAATCGCGGGACGAAATGGGCCGCCAGCTCGCTCGCGAATCCGGTGTCCCTGCCGATGTCATCGTTCCCGTACCCGACTCCGGCGTCACCGCCGCGCTTGGCTACGCGGAAGAAGCCGGCTTGCCCTTCCGCATGGGCCTTATCCGCAACCACTACGTCGGCCGCACGTTTATTGAGCCCGAGCAGCGCGTCCGCGACTTCGGCGTCCGTCTCAAGCTCAACCCCGTGCACAACCTTCTCGCCGGCAAGCGCGTCGTGCTCATTGACGACTCCATCATTCGCGGAACGACGAGCCGGAAAATCGTTCGAATGGTCCGTGGTGCAGGCGCAACGGAAGTTCACCTCCGCATCAGTTGCCCGCCCACCATCTCACCTTGCTTCTACGGCGTCGACACTCCATCGAAACGCGAACTCATCGCCGCGAGTCATTCTGTCGAGGAAATTCGCCAGTTTATTGAGGCTGACTCGCTGGCATACCTGTCTCTGGAAGGGCTACTTCAGTCAGTCCGAGACGAGGGAAAAAACGAGCAGAAAACCGGGTACTGTACTGCCTGCTACACCGGCAATTACCCTACGCAGTGGGTGGATGTGGAAGAAATTCTGCCCGCGGAAGTGGCGCCTTAGCCGCGACTCGCCGCTGCATTTCTGGGCGTAGAACGAAAGCCACTCACACCGCTTCTTCCGCCAATTCCGCTGCAGCTCTCACAGGCCGCCGCGCCAGGCTTCGCGTTAACAAGTACATCGTTCCCGCCGCCAGCAGAGCGGGCAGCACGAGCCCTCGCAACCCTGCGTCGTAGCTGCCCGTGCGGTCCTTCATTACGCCCATCCAATACGGCCCCACAAATCCGGCGAACATAGTGATCGTATTCATGGCTGCGATGCCCGCGGCCGCCGCGCGCCCTGCCAAGAACTGCATGGGCACCGCATTGGCCGGCCCCAGCATCGACATGAACGCAGTGAAACTCGCGGCCAGCGCAAGCACTACGAGCCACGGCTCCTTCGCGTAACTTGCAGTCAAAAAGCCGGCGGCCATCACTGCGCATGGAACGATGCAATGCATCGCGCGCTCGCCTGTGCGATCAGAGCGTGCGCTGTTGATCAGCATCCCCGCCGCGCCAGCTAATCCAATGCACGCGACGAGATAGCCGACGTGCGTCACGCTCCAGCCCGTCACGCCCTGCAGAATCGCCGGCGCGGAAAAGCTGTAAGCATAACTCGTGATCAGCGCGAAAAAGAAGTAGGCGCCGATCATCCACACCTTCGGTTCCATCAGCGCCTGCATCACTCCGGCGCTGTGCCCCAGGTGCGCCTTCTCGCCGTCAGCCTTGAGCTGTCCCTGCAGCCACTCCTTTTCCTCCGCCGTAAGCCAAGCCGCTTTGGCTGGATTGTCCGGGAGCATCTTCAGAATCACCAGGCTGAAGATCGCGGTCGGCAATCCCTCCACCAGAAAGAGCCATTGCCAGCCAGAGAGCCCCAGTTTGCCACCAAGCCCCAGCAGCCACCCGGCCACCGATCCCATCACCACCGAGCTCAGCGGAAGCGAAACATAGAATCGGCTCACTGCGCGGGCTCGCATATGCGCCGGGAACCACAGTGTCAAGTAATAAACCACTCCGGGATAGAATCCGGCCTCCGCCATGCCCAGCAGGAATCGCAGCACGTTGAACTCGAGCGGGGTGCGCACGAACATCGTCGCCGCCGCCAGCAATCCCCACGTGAAC
>Ga0181520_10002363_pt1 | contig 35195 bp, 29 predicted proteins | sample PEATcosm2014_Bin_29_FD_132451 | JGI IMG/M metagenome (GOLD analysis project Ga0181520, IMG submission 132451) | Peatland microbial communities from MTU Mesocosm Facility, Houghton, MI, USA - PEATcosm2014_Bin02_30_metaG | ecosystem: Environmental > Terrestrial > Soil > Wetlands > Peat | place...
AAACGGAGAGGTGGGTGAGTGGCTGAAACCAACGGTTTGCTAAACCGTCGTAGGGGTTAAACTCTACCCCGGGTTCGAATCCCGGCCTCTCCGCTCCACATTTATAAACCTCGTCTATTGCAAATAAAGCAGTATTCGAGGTTATTGTTTTTAAAAACACTCCTATTAGTACCATTAATACCATAAAAAACATTGTCATGGGCACAAAATGGGCATTTGGGGCTACTATAAGTCAAGGTGTTTAACAGGAAAATTTATGCGATCACGATACTTTCGGCCACTAAGCATTTTTGAGATGTTTTTAATTAAAACTGAATGTTCCTGCCACACAAGTATTTTCGTTTCTAAAGCATAGCAAGGATGGACTAAGTCCTTCTCAGCTGCGGTCCTTCAAACCATCATATAATTACCGCTGAAAGTTATAAAGTGTTCATGCTGCCCTTGCGACTTAAACATTTTGTTGCTTTTTCCGGTTCCGCTTCATGGAAATGAGAATTGGAATAGATAATTAAACTGATTGCCTTTGAACAAAAATTAAAAAGCATAAAGAATAATTATTCCTACCATTTTATTGCTGCAGCTAACTTAACTATTTTCCAGGGTTCGCATGTGTCATCATTTGCAAACAAAATAAATCCGAGTTTTTCGTCCGGGTACAATTGAATTTTTGTACAAAAGCCCGGACCGCCTCCATCATGTGTAAGCACCCACCTGTCTGAACCTGGCCTGCCGTAAATTTGCCATCCTATTCCCTGTCTACGATAAATTGAAGTATCGTCGCCTTTTATTTTTGAATATCCTGAATACGTCATATTGCGGAGTGATTCCGGAGAAAGAATTCGTATGCCGTTAAGCTCCCCTCCATTTAAATAAGCAGCTACCAGATGCGAAGCGTCTTCAGTTGAGCCGATTAACCCGGATGGAGGAGTTTGATCAGTATAAACTCGCTTCAACCAGATATGACTCCAGTCAAGTTCGCGTATATAAGAACCGGCGAGGAATGGAATCAGCGGCGTCATAATATTGAATAACGGATGAGCTCCGGCCGCCTCATTCAATTTCATAGCATTAGTATATACAAAATCGGTATTTTTCATCCTAAGCGGAAGCAGAATATTATTCCGAACATAATCTTCATAAGTAATACCGGTTACTTTTTCAATAATTGCTCCTAATACCATATATCCGAGATTCGAATATTGAAAGTGATCCCCAGGTTCAAAATTGAGTGATGAATATTTAGGAAGTTTTTTTATTAAAAAATTTGTTTGGTTTACCGAAGGTTCCCCGTAATGATGAATCCAATTAATTAGTGTGATAACTGAAAGATTCGGTAATCCTGAACTATGATTGAGCAGGTTCAGAATGGTTATTTTTTTACATGTATCTGATGGGTAGTCGACATTGAAGAAAGGAAGATACATATAAACGGGATCGTTTATATTCAGCAGGCGCTTCTCCTGAAGCTGCAGGATAGCAATTGCTGTAATAATTTTAGTGCAAGACCACCAGTGGTAAATAGTTGCCGGTGCAGCTTTAATTTTTCCGGGTTTATCTGCCCAGCCAAATCCTTTACAATAAATTAAACTATCATTTTTTACAACCGCCAGAGTCAAACCAGGCGGAGTACCTGATCCGGTTAATTTATTAAGGTAGTTCTCTAATTCTAAAATATTCGAAACATTATCCGGCGGTTTAGGAATGGAAACGCATGAACATAAAAGGAAACATATAATTATTAAAGAATAATACAATAAGCATTGATATTTAATATTGATCATTCTCAAAATAATACCCTTCCTGAAGTTTTAATTTAATTATTAGTTAATGATGTATAATCAAAAAATATTTAGATCAAATATAACGTCAGATTAAAAAAAGATCGCTTCAGTGTGCAAGATGAGACCTGTTATAAGGCACCACATTTGAGAAATTGTTTATTATAATCTGTTATTCTTTTTTAAATGAAGCAAAATATACTGAAGGGGTTACACCGGTATGTTTTTTAAAGTTCCTGTTGAAAGAAGATTTCGAATTAAATCCGCAGTCTAGAGCCACGTAAAGAAGAGTCAGGTTTTTATTTTTGGGATCGGAAATTAATCTTTTAAAGTCTTCAACACGAAAATGATTAACAAAATCATAGAAATTTTTCCCTTCTTTTTCATTTATAATTTGAGATAGATAATTGGGATGAATATTAAGCCGGCTTGCAAGGTCGTCGGCACAGAGATTATTTTTCCGGAATAATTTTTCTTCATTCATTAAACAAAGTAGTTCACGATAAAGCTTTCCGGATAATTCTTCGGTTAGGCCTGATTTGTAATATTTTACTTTTTTATCATTACTGCCAGGCAATTCTTTTTCAACAGAAAAGATCCTCGACTGCCTTATTCCAAAGAATCCTATCATGAATACAAAAGCCACCACCCCTATAAATATTATAATATCATTTAGAAAGAATAGGAAAATTAGAAACCAAATCCCAACTATTCCGAAAATCAATAAGCGCAACCATTGCAGGTTGATTTTATCCTGATAAGAAAATTTATTTAGAATATTATGACGATGCTTCCTTAATAAAAGAAGAGACCATGCAATATAGATAATGCCCGAGAGGAATATAGCAAATAGTCTGATGTAAGTAAAAACTTTATAACCGGCACCTAAATTATTATAAACATAGGCTTTCTGTTCAACAGGCAGGAAGAGGAATTTAATTAAATATAAATACATTGCAAAAGCGGGTAAAAAATTCAAATATATCCATATTTTTTTATATGGAAGCTGGTTGGTCACAGATGCTATATAAAGATATAGCATAACACTTTGAATAAGGGGAATAGGTAATTCTACTCCCCAAAGGAAGGGGTAATTATAAATAGCGCCGCTGAAAATCAAATATTTCAGGAAAAATTGGGTTATAATCAGAACCATCCAGACTGCTAGAATTTTATCTGATCCCGATTTGTTCTTTTTAAATATCAGCAACAGCTCGATAAATAGTGCTAAGGTAATACCGGCGATAAAAACCATTTATATTCCCGTTCCTAAAATTTTTTATCAGGTTCCCTCTTCAAATCTTAATTAAGTTAGATATTAATTTTTTAATATTCAACTCTTTTTATGCCTGATAAGAATATTAAGCTCAGTATTATTTTAAGGTTGTTCGTTAGCTTACAGAGTAACTGATTTTCCAACAGACGAAAAATTCTATGATTATTTTAATTCTTTTGCAAAAGATAAAACTATATTCCGATTGGTCTCATTACTATTTCCTTCTTCCGCCTGCTATTCATCTTTAGCTTCCCATAATTCAATTTTGTTGCCTTCAATATCTAGAATATGAACAAATTTTCCATAATCATATGTTTCAATTTTGTCCACGATTGTTACGTTTTCCTTTTTTAATTCTTCAACCAATGCTTCTAAATTCTCTACTCTATAGTTTATCATAAAGTCTTTTGTTGAGGGTTCAAAATATTTTGTGTTTTCTGCAAAAGGATTCCACTGGGTAAGTCCTTCTTTAGTACTGTCGTCAATCTCCCGCCATTTAAAACTTGCTCCATATGGGCTTGTGTCAAACCCGAGGTGTGTTTTATACCATTCGTTAATCGCTTTTGGGTCTTTGCATTTGAAAAAAATGCCGCCTATGCCTGTTACTTTTTTCATTTTTATTGTGCTTTTATTTTGTTGTGATGTAATTATTGTCTTAAATGCGAAACCAAGGCTAAATGATGTCGCAGTTATTAGGAGTATTAAAATTACTTTTTTCATTACTTATTTAAAATTATATTTTTTTCGTTCGTCCACAAATGTTTTTATCATATTCTAATCATCAGGCTCCCCCGATTGAATTTAATTTCCTTTAATATTTAAAATATGAACACATTTTCCACAATCATATGTTCTGTGTCATGTATCGATTATACAGGAATAAAAATACTTCTTGTTTTATCTGTTTATTAAATTCACCTACTCAACATTTTTTTATCTTATTTTATTCTATTTTTTAAACTATCTCAAGAATACTTTAAGGATTAAAGAAACGCCTTATTGTACTTTCTAATAATAGAAATGGAATTGCAGAAGCGCCGCATTATCCTTAACTGCCGGAGTATCGAACTGGAAACGGTACTGGGGAATTAATTCAACAAAACTGTACGGATAAAAACTGAATCCCGCTACAATTCTTGATAACTTTTCATTGTTCTCTGATGTGACCGGTTGAAAATGATCGTACCGGAGAATTGCCTCCAGCCCCTTAAATAAAAGGTAGGAAGCTTCCACCATTTCAGCGGCAGATTTCGTACCCTGTTGGATATAATCCTGCGCTATATCATACTCACCAATCAAAGTAAAATTACTTATTCCAAAACCGAGAAATCCGCCATACATATTTACTTTTTGACCTGAAGGTACATAACTATATTCAAGAGGTCCTGTAAAGGTCATATAAGATGCTCCGAACAATAATGCAAGTGTATTACCGATAACGGGGCTAAATTTTATACTTGTTGTATATGCAGGATCAGAATTAAAATTTAACGAAACAGGGCTGCCTACGCTTGCAGTAAACAAACCGAAGTCTGATATATTATATCCTGCTTCAACACCTGTAACATTATAACCCGGTGCAAATATTAATCCCTGCGGCCGGCTGCCAGGAAACAAATATCCCAGGTCGCCTCCACGTGTATAAGCTGTGTGATCATCTAACAACACTCCAAAATCCGGTGTAAAAGTACCAACCTTAATGTAGCTGCTGTTAGGAAGTATATGTGCTACAATATAGCCTTCCCAAAAAGCATTAACAAAATCATAGTTAGCATAAATATCAATACTATCCATAATTTTAGCATTTACGTATACAGCACCCTGCATTTTTTGAAAAGTAGTTTTTTGAAGTTCTTGCGAGTAAAGATATTGAGTGCGATAATCAAATCCGATATCTATATTTTTTCCGATTTCATTACTCATGTTCAATGCATCGTCACTCTCCCTGGGTGAAACTAAAGGCAAAGAACGCATTCCATAATGCCATCCTCCCATGTTCCTCATTTCACCACCAGTTGGGTTTACATGGCAATCTATACATTGAGCACCCATTCTAAGAGCATACCTCGGAAGTGCATACATCCCCTTTGCAATTAATAAGACTGTTAAAATTATGAAAAGGTAATTTGTATTTTTCATACTCCTCTCGCATTATTAGTTGATTGTTTTCCAGTTAACCCGCTTGACTATAATATTATAGTTTATAGAAAATAGATTTTCAAATTTGAAAAATTTCAACACTCTAAATAGGAACTAACAGAGATATGTTATTAGACCTTCATCCAATTTATTTTAAAAGCAACATTTTTTTAACTTCGGAAAAACTACCATTACTAAGCCGGTAATAATAAATTCCTGAAGCAAAACTCACTGCGTTAAAATCGTAAGAATAATTACCTGCTGATTTAAATTCGTTAACAAGTGTTTTTACTTTCGTTCCTAACACATTAAATACTTCTAATTTTACAAACCCCGGATCAGGAATTAAAAAGCTAATTATAGTAGAAGGATTAAAAGGATTAGGATAATTTTGATTAAGATTAAACCCTGAGGGACGATTCCTATTAGTTATCTCTGATATAGCGGAACTAACTGTAATAAGCTTATTTGGAGCAAAATTCCACATATCTCCGGGATCAGCTATACCATTAAAATTCACACTATTACCGTTAGCATATAATGTAATAGTACCGGCTGTACCAGGGGCTGTATACAAAAAAGAAAATGTTACCTCATTACCAGAAGGAGCCTTAGGCATAACATGAGTTAACTCTCCATCACTTGGATCCAACCGTAAATCTGTTCCCTGGGGTGATAAAGTTCCTGCTGAAGCAGCTATATCCGTCCCTGCACGTACTAAAGGACCACCTTTAATTGTGATTGAATATGTACCTGTTTTCCCGGCAATTAAAGTATCAGGTCCGGAAATAGTAACAGAAACATTCTGGGATGGTGAAGCGTTATGACAAGTACAACCGTTTCCATTTTTAAGAGTTTTGCCTGTTATTCCGTTTGAATAGGCATATAATAAAATGGCGGAGCCGGCTATGATTAAGAAACCAAATGTTATTGAAATAATATATTTTGGACCCGGTATCATTTATTTATCGATTTCTTTATACAATTTAAGTTTAGAGGGATTAAATATTAATTATTTTTCTAAAAAGTTATCCCGAATTTACCTGTAAGTTTACAACATCTTTGTACTGCTCAGCAATTATGAAGGATCAGAAAATTAGAAATAGATTAAACAGGCGACCTCAATAATTTTATAAAGATGAAACAACAACAATTAACATAACACTCCCATGTAAATAATTTTGAATTCGGATACCCATGTTTAATCTAATAAAAGAGATACTTATTTACCAGAATATTATCTGCTCAAAAGCTGCCTCATAAGAAATATCACAAATAACGTAATAATGATATTTGGCACATCGGGTAATTATCTTCCATAAATCCGTTCAAATTTAGTATTTCGCGTACCGGATTTAAGTTTTTCTTTTTTTTTAAAAAAATTATTTTGAATTAATCAGCACTTTTGCAATAATTATTTGAATAAAAACAAACGTTTAACTAAATCACTACAGGGCAATTATCAGATTAATAAATAATTCACTTATTAATAAATTAAGAATTACCAATTACCGTATCTTATTTATTAGCACTAACTGAACCTGCCTATACAACAAACTTCATATCTCAATACAGAAAATATTGACAATCTATTTCTAAATAATTAGTTTGAATTATCATTTGCTGAGTCACTATGTAAAATTGAGTCCGTTTAATGTTTAAGGGTACAACACGTATAAATAATCCTTGATAAAAATAATTAAATTGAAATTTTATGTATCCAGTACATTTGAAAATATTTAAAAATTAGAATGTTTAAGTTTTTTCTTTAATCCGTCATTACAAATAAGATTAACTTTAAATAATTAAAAACGGTTATATTAATTATGGTTGATCCTAAATTAGAAGGAAAAGTTGCAATTATTACAGGTGCAAATAATCCCCTTGGAATCGGTGCGGCAATAGCAAAATCTTTAACAAAACAGGGTGTAAAAGTATTTCTCCAATATTTTCGTTTTATCAATCCAAACTCCGAATTTAAAATTCATAACGAATCTTCAAATATTGAATTTGGAGAAATTTTTTACCGTCAAATGTTATTAGAAAATTGCGATAAAGTTTTGGAATCACTGAAAGCAGCCGGTGGTGAATCATATGCATTCGAAGCAGATTTATCTAATCCTGATAATATTCCAATAATTTTTAATAAAGCCGAAGAACATTTTGAGAAAATAGAAATACTTATTAATAATGCCGCTTATTGGGAAGCCGATACTTTTATTCCACCAAATAATAAATTGCAAAATGAGTTAGTTGAAAAATGGAGCAGTAAACCGGGAACTATAACCAAAGATTCTTTTGATAGATTATTTGCTGTCAATACAAAGGCACCGGTTCTAATGATTAAGGAATTTGCATCCAGGTATATCAACAAAAATTTAAAATGGGGCCGCATAGTTAACATCAGTACGGATGGAGCTTATTGTTTTCCGTCAGAAATTACTTATGGTGCAAGTAAGTTTGCCCTTGAATCATATTCAAGAAGCGCTGCAATAGAGCTAGGCAAATTTGGAATTACTGTAAATGCAATTTCTTTGGGAGCTGTACAAACCGGTTGGATAAATTCAGAACTTGAAAGAGAGTTATTACCAAACATCCCGTTAGGAAAAATTGGATCGCCTGAGGATGTAGCGGATATAGTATTATTTTTAGTTTCTGATCAGGCAAGATGGTTAACCGGGCAGAGAATATTTGTCGGTGGGGGCCATGAAGTGTAAATAAAAAATATTATTACCTGCAACTAAATATGATATTGATCTTAAATTATTTAATACATAATTGGAAAGCAGAAATGAAACTTAAATATATACTTAAAAACGAAGCAGAAACAACCTATATCATTACGGAAAAGTTATTTCAACGTGTTTCTAATAATGAACTGCATTGGATACCGCCTATAGGTAATAATTGGATGAATATGGGTCAGCTCCTGATGCATTGCGCCGACAATGGCTGCGGAAAGGCAATAAAAGGTTTTGTAAAAGGTGACTGGGGACTTCCGGAAGGAATCAGTATGGAAGATTTAAGCGCCAAAGACCACATACCTCCAACAAATGTTTTACCTAGTGTTAAAAGTATCGAGAAGGCATTAGAACTATTAGAGTCCGACAAAAAATTAGCATTAATGTGTCTTGAGGATATAGAGGAAAGCAGACTTTTGGATAATGCATTTGTTGCACCCTGGGGCGGCCAGGAACTCTTTCTTTTTCAACATCTGCTGCAAATGATAGCTCACCTTGCCCAGCATAAAGGCCAGCTTTTCTATTACTTAAAGTTAATGGGCAAAAATTTGAACACTTCTGATCTTTGGGGTGTATAATGTATTTATTGTAATTCTTATATCTTTAGCACAAGACTTATATATCATAGATAAACCAGTTTAAAATTATAAGAATTTTAAACCATTCAAGAAGCAGTTAAAACAATAATATCAAATAAGCCGCGTGCTTTGGATTTTTTAGAAATCATAAAAATCCATTCTATTTAAAACCTATCTGAAAACAGTTATCTTTACCTAAATTCTTTAATTAATTAAGCTGTAATTTAAATGGATATCGACTTAAAAGATAAATTTTTTATAACCGTTAAAACTCACCAGGGGCTTGAAGATGTTCTGACTGAAGAGCTTAAACAATTGGGAGCTGAAAATATTACCAAGTTTACACGTGCAGTTAGTTTTCAGGGAGATCAATCTTTATTGTATAAAACAAATTTATGTATACGCACAGCTTTAAGAGTATTGGTGCCTATATATAAATTTAAAGCCTCAAATGAAACCTGGCTCTACAGGGGTGTGCAAAAAGTTGACTGGTCAAAGTATTTAACTGAACATGATACATTAGCATTAGACAGCGCAGTAAGTTCCCCTATTTTTAAAAATTCACAATATGTTTTTTTGAAAGCTAAGGACGCTATAGTAGATCAATTCAGGAATAAAACAGGTGTCAGACCAAATGTAGAACTTGATAATCCGACCATAAGAATAAATGTATATATCCAAAACGATGAAGTAACATTATCACTTGATAGTTCCGGGAGTTCGCTTCATAAACGCGGCTACAGGAATGAGGTAAACGAAGCTCCCCTCAATGAAGCTTTAGCGGCAGGTTTAATCCTGATGTCAGGCTGGGATAAGCAAAGTAATTTCATAGATCCCATGTGTGGTTCCGGAACAATTTTGATTGAAGCCGCTATGATAGCTTATAACATTGCTCCAAATATAAACAGGAAAAAATTCGGGTTTATGAACTGGAAAAATTTTGATAAGGCATTATGGGATAAAATAACTGATGAATCAAAAAATAGTATAAGTAAGTTTAATTATTCAATAACCGGTTCGGATATATCGCCTGAAGCAACCCGTATTGCCAGAAATAATATAAAATCGGCCGGCCTTCAGGATAAAATAAAAGTTGATAGAAAGGATTTTGCTAAAATAACACCGCCTGAAGGTAAAGCACTAATTATTATGAACCCTCCTTTCGGAGAAAGAATCCGCCCTGAAAACATTAATCTTTTATATAAAAGTATAGGCGATACTTTAAAACAAAAATTTCCCGGATCTGAAGCCTGGTTACTTTCATCAAACATAGAAGCGTTGAAATGTGTCGGGTTACGTCCTTCAAAAAAAATTATTTTTCATGCCGGGCCGCTGGAATTGAGGTTTAATAACTATTCTATGTACTCCGGGCTATAATTTAATCAAACTCTTGAACATTAATTTTTAAAAATTAAGTGCATCAAGGATCATAATTATTTTTATAAAAAAGTTATGACCATCACATGAGCTTATCTAATCTACTTATAAGTTTGTGATGGTTATAATATATTGATACATTTAGATAAATAAATATGAAAACAACTGATGACTATATAGTAAAAATTGCAAAGGCGTTGAGTGACAAAACACGAGTGCGGATCCTCAAAGAGATTTCAAGCAAAGGAAGCATTTCATGCGGAGACGCTGAAAAAATTGCAGAACTTTCTCAACCAACAGTTTCGCATCATCTTAAGATTCTTACTGATGCCGGTCTATTGATTGCTAAAAAAAACGGACGTTACATTACTGTAACAGTAAATAAAAAAGCTTTGGCAGAATTTACATCTGCAGTTTCGGGTTCTATTAAGCTAAAGTGATTTTTTTTGTTTTATTATATTGAATTATTTAGATATATGGATGTAACAATAAAGTTTTAAAATATAAAATATCAGATTATAGAAAGGTAACAAAAATGGAAAACTTATTATTTAACGAATATAAACTTGGCAGAATAATGCTGAAAAACCGCATTGTAATGGCCCCTATGACACGCAGCCGAGCGGTAAATAATATTCCTAATGATCTTATGGCAGAATATTACAGGCAGCGCTCCGGTGCAGGGCTTATAATTACTGAAGGAACTTCCCCCTCTCCAAACGGACTTGGTTATGCACGAATTCCCGGAATTTTTAATGAAGAACAAGTACTTGGCTGGAGAAAAGTTACGGATGCTGTTCACAATGAAGGCGGGCGTATATTTGTTCAATTAATGCATACGGGCCGCGTATCACATCCTCTTAATTTACCTGCAAATGCTAAAGTCTTTGCACCGTCTGCAATCGGGTTTAAGGGAGAAACCTGGACAGATCAGAAACAATTACAGCCCTACCCTGTGCCGCAGGAAATGACAATAGATGATATTCATAAAACCATAGATGAATATATTAACAGTGCTAAACTTGCAATCGATGCCGGCTTTGACGGAGTTGAGCTTCACGGCGCTAACGGCTACCTGATAGAACAATTTATTAATCCTACGGCTAATCAAAGAAGTGACATATATGGGGGCTCTCCTGAAAACCGAATTCGTTTCGCGGTTGAGATTGCAGAAAAGGCTGCCAACGCAATTGGATCCGACAGAGTTGGTATAAGAGTTTCTCCTTATGGAGCCTCAAATGGTTTGCTGGCTTACGAAGGTATAGACGAGACATACGCACTTCTTGCAGAAGAACTTAGTAAACTTAACTTATTATACATGCATGTTGTGGATCATAGTTCAATGGGAGCACCACAGGTTAATCCTTCTGTAAAGATATTAATCAGGAATAAATTTAATGGGACACTAATACTTGCCGGAGGCTATGATATTGAAAAGGCTGAACGCGATCTTAAGGATAAAAAGGGAGACTTAATCGCCATGGGCAGGGTTTTTATTTCTAATCCCAATCTTATTGACAAATTTAAAAAGCATGATGAACTTATTGCAGCCGACAGTAAAACTTTTTATACTCCCGGAGAAAAAGGTTATACGGATTATCCATTGAATTAAAAATTTTTTTATTCAATAACACTTGAACTAAGGAATTTAGTTCAAGTGTTATATCTTACTAGTTAAAAACCAATTGAACTATTTTGTACCCATTTGTTTACATGAACTAAGTATTATAGATATAAAAAATCCGTAAATTTTTGTCACTGAGGGTATCTAATCTGAAAGAAATATATATTATTTAGTTTCCGGGATTATGTTTAGCTTTATAGTTTAAATAATATTCGAAAAATATTAGGCATTCCCGGCAATATGAATAATAAGCTAATTAAGTTCTAAGATTTGTATAAGGTAATAGTTTTATGATTAGCTTCTTAGAAGTATTGCAGCCTCACAGCGGCAGTAATTGGGTAAAATGATCATAATTCCCACTCTCTTTTTAAATAGTTTTAATACTATATAAAAACCTTTAATTTACTACCATGACAGCACTTTGATTAATTTGTACTGCTAATACCTGAATGTTCACTTTAAACGCTTCATATACTTTTTGAAAAAATTACAGTTAAATCCTGGAAAAGTTTAATTTACAGGCCTCTTTATTGAATAAGTATGAAATAGCTCACCTGGAATATTAAAAATATTATAAATTTTGGGAGTATTATTTAAATTCAATAAATATGAACAAAACAAAATTGGTAATTGCATTTAAATCCTCCACCGAGTGGAGAGATTGGCTTGAGGAAAATCATTTAAAATCAAAAGGGGTATGGGTTCGCATTTTTAAAAAAGATTCGAAAAAAGAGTCCGTTACTTATAACGAAGCCCTTGATGAAGCTTTATGTTACGGATGGATAGATGGTCAAAAAGATAAATATGATGCGTTATCATGGCTTCAGAAATTTACACCGCGCCATGCGGGAAGTAACTGGTCCAAGAATAATACTGCTAATGTTAAGCGGTTGATTATATCCGGGAAAATGAAAAAAGCAGGCTTGATAAAAGTGGAGGAAGCAAAATCCGATGGCAGATGGGAAAATGCATACCATCCTCAAAGCACAGCTTCACTACCGGATGATTTCAGCAGGGAGCTGGAAAAAAATACTAAAGCAAAAAGATTTTTTGAAACTCTTAACAAGACTAATTTATATGCTATTAAATACAGGCTTCAAACTGCAAATAAAATAGAAACCCGGAAAAAACGTATAAAATTAATACTTACAATGCTTTCAGAAGAAAAAAAATTTCATTAGTAATTTTACATTAATGATTTTATAAACTGATATACGATTATCCAAACTGTATAATTGTAGTACTAATTCTACATTCAATTTTGTTTTTTTGAAGTTATTCTTTATCTTTTACATAAGTTTATTAATTTTCCGATGCAATTTGGGGATAGACGTGAAAAAATGTAAATACATAGGTTTGGATTAGAAAATAATGGGGATTCATTTACTTTGCCTTTCAAGCAGCCGCATAAATCTTTTAAATTTAATTTTAAATACTTGCTTTTTACAGGTGCTAATTCTTAATAATAGTTCAGAACAAATTAATTTAGTTAAAAATAAAATAGTAGATTATCCGGAAGAAAACCGTCTGCATTTATCACAATCCCTAATTAGTGGTATAAAAGTACCTGAAATCACTGTTGAAGTTTTGGGAGTATGTAATTTTAATTTATTTGGAACATTTCATTCTTGTCAAACAAAAAAAGTGTCGATGATTGAGGATTCTCTTATTACAACAATAATTTTGTAGGGGCATTATGAGAAAGAAAATACTAATAATTGAAGATGACCTGGACGTACGCGAGAATATCATAACACTATTGAGTGAAGAAGGTTATAATGTTATCCCGGCAAAAGACGGCAAAACCGGCATCAAAATAACTAAAGAAGAAAATCCCAGTTTAATAATTTGCGATATTATGATGAATGGACTTAGCGGCTATGATGTGCTAGATGCTTTGTCTAAAGATAATTCCACAAAAACCATACCATTTATCTTTTTAACTGCTAAAACAGACCGAGAAGATATACGCTTAGGAATGCTGCTTGGTGCTGACGACTATTTAGTAAAACCTTATAACTCTGATGAATTATTAAAATCAATTGAAACCAGATTAAGAAAAGCCGAAGGATATAAAAAAAACGATAATAATTTATTGATAAGCCCTCCAAAAGAAATTTATTCAGTCGATGATAAAATATTTGTCAGAGCTGATGGAAATCCAACATTAATTAAAATAGTTGAAATTATGGCTATAAATGCAGAAAATCAATATTCAACAATAAGGATGTTGGATGGGAAAACTTATCTAATAAGAAAATCATTATCACATTGGGAAAGCATTCTACCCCAGAAAAATTTTATTAGAATTCACAGAAGTACTATAATTAATTTAAACTATTTGATAAAAATTGATAAATGGTATAACGCCAGCCTTATTGCTTATTTAAAAGATATAAAAGAACCCTTTGTTATAAGCAAGAAATTTTCCACTAAAATCAGAAAGAAATTTATTTAGATAAACAACATTATTTTAATTATTCACTCTCAAAATCTCCCGCTTACAACACTATTCGACCTTTAACAATTATATATTTAACTATGGTATAAAAATATCGAATATTGGGGTATGACTGGAGTGATTAGTGAAAACAATCCTAATAATTGAAGATGAGCCGGGAATAAGGATCAATTTAATTGAATTGCTTGAAAACGAAGGTTATAACGTTTTGAGCGCAAATAATGGATATGAAGGCTATAGAATAGCAATATCCTGTGAGCCTGATATTATTCTTAGTGATATCAGAATGCCTGTTTTAAACGGCATAGATTTATTAAAGAAACTCCAGCAAAATTTAGCCACTGCAATGATCCCGTTTATTTTTTTAACAGCTAAATCTGAATTGCAAGACATGAGGGAAGGAATGTCCAATGGGGCGGATGATTATATTATAAAACCATTCCAGATAGATGACGTATTAAAAGCAATCGACTACCGTTTAAAGAAAAGGGATAATTATTTATTAGTTATTCAGGAATTCAGGGATATATTGATGAAAAGAGTTCCGCATGAATTGCGCACTCCGCTTGTTGGTATTCTGGGTATTTCAGGAATCATAAAGGAAAACCTGGAAACATTATCTAAAGAAGAAATATTAGATATGGCCGAAATAATAAATAAATCTGGGAAAAGACTTCACCGGCGAATTGAAAAGTTTTTAACTTACATGGAATTATTACCGCAAAACGGAATGGATAAACCTACAAAAGTTCAAAACCGGTTTAGATTGAATGGTGAAAAATTATCACAACTGTTATTAAATAAAGCTAATGAATTCGGTCGGGAAAAAGATTTATCAATTCAATTTGAACAAAAAGAACTGGGTACAATGGAATGGCATTATGAAATATTGGTAAAGGAACTGGTCGAAAATTCTTTAAAATTTTCATCGAAAGGAGAACCTATCGGCATATCCGGCCAATCGACCGAATGCAATTATGTAACTAAAATTGTGGATTCCGGCAAAGAACTTGGCAACGTAAATATTGATGATATAAGAATTTTTAATCAATTTGATAAAAGTGATTTGACGGAAGAAGGATTAGGTTTCGGCTTATCAATAGTAAAAAAAATAGTCGACCTCTCAGGTGGTTATTTAAAGTTCCGTAGAGAAAATAATATTTCAAATGTAGTTGAATTTGGTATTCCATTGGCAGGCAACGAAACAGTTTAAAAACGGACGCGTATTCTATTTCTATAAATAAACCGGAACAATGAACAAATCCAAGGGTTTTAATCAAATTGCAAGTTACAACATTGAAAAGTCAGATTTGGGTTCTATAGACTATCTTCACATGAAATTATTATGACGATTTAAACAGAAAATATTATTTCGAGAACATTAATAATTTAGAAAAAGTTTAATGACGGAGCAATAATGCTAAATGATATAAAAATTGGTACTAAGTTAACGATAGGCTTTGCTGCCGCAATTTTAGGTTTATTAATAATTATAAGTATTTCTTATATAAATTTTATAAAAATAAATAGTTCTATTAATGATATTGCAACAAATAAATTTTCGAAGGCCATATGGGCAAATAATATTGCACGAAATGTTAGTGAAAATGCACGAGTTATTAGAAACCTCATACTTCTTTCAGATCCTGAACAAATTATTAAAGAAAGAAAAAGGATTGATACAAACATTAAGGCGGACAATGCATATATAGATTCATTAACTGCTCTGGTGAATACCGGAAAAGATAAAAATATAATGCATAGAATTTCAGAAATTAAAAGTGTTGAGTACGGACCTAAACTAAATATAATGCTTGATTTGGTAAATCAGGGAAACAAGGAACTGGCTGTTAAATATTTATTAACAGACTTTAGAAGTACGCAGAATAAATATTTTGCCGTAATTGATGAGTTAGTAAAATATCAGTCGGAAATGGTCAACCAATCATCCTTAGATGTTTCACGCATGACGGGTAATATATCCACTCTGATGATAGTACTGGGTGTTTTAATTACAATATGCCTGATTTTTTTCAGTATGTTTTTAATCAGGAGTATTGTCAGGCCTTGCGCAGCAGTAAATAAAAAAATTCAGCAATTACAATCCATATATATAACTAATTTGGATAAAGGCCTGTTAGCAATGTCGAATGGCGATCTTTCTTCAAAAGTTGAGGGAAAAGTTGACCATTTGGAATTTTGTCATAAAGACGAGATAGGTGAAATGTCTCAAACAATAGATAGGATGATTACGCAAATAGAGGCTGGAGTTTCAGCATACGAAGTAGTAAGAACCAGAATCGCTGATTTAATAACAGAAACTAATACACTAATAGAAAATGCAAAAGAAGGGCTGCTGGATAACCGGGGAAATGCTTCAAAATTCAGCGGTGCATATAAAAATTTAGTTGAGGGGTTTAACAGTGTTCTGGATGCAGTAATATTACCGATTCAAGATGGTGCAAAAGTATTGGAGGTAATGGGAACAGGGGACTTAACCATAAGAATTACAAAAGAATATAAAGGAGAGCACCAAAAAATTATCGATAGCATCAATAAATTAGGAAATTCTTTAAGTAAAGTTTTAAAAGATGTATCCGAGGCTGTAGAAGCTACTGCCAGCGCAACAACTCAAATATCTTCAAGTACGGAAGAAATGGCTGCCGGCGTTCATGAACAAAGCGCTCAGGCACATGATGTAGCTGCTGCCGTTGAACAAATGACAAGAACGATATTGCAAACTACCAGCCATGCAAGCAGTACGGCTGAGGTAGCACAAAATGCCGGACGGGTAGCCAAAGATGGCGGACTGGTAGTACATAATACTATAGAAGGAATGAACCGTATTGCTAATGTAGTTACCAAAGCGGCATATACCGTGCGTGAACTTGGTAAAAGCAGCGAGCAGATTGGTGAAATTATCCAGGTAATTAATGATATAGCTGAACAGACAAATCTGCTTGCTTTAAATGCTGCAATAGAAGCAGCCAGAGCCGGTGAGCAGGGACGCGGATTTGCCGTAGTTGCCGATGAAGTAGGAAAATTAGCCGAACGTACAACTAAAGCAACTAAAGAAATTGCCGGCATGATAAAAAGGATACAGAAAGAGACAAAGGGTGCAGTCGAGTCCATGGAAGAAGGTGCAATTGAAGTTGAGAAAGGAAAAGATATGGCAAAAAAGTCCGAAGAATCTTTAGGACAAATAATATTAGGTTCGGAACAAGTTGTTGACAGAGCAATGCAGGTTGCTGCAGCAAGTGAACAGCAGTCGGCAGTAGCGGAAGAAATTAGTAAAAACATTGAAGCTATCAGCAATGTAACAAATGAGAGCGCTTCAGGAACTCAGCAAATTGCAACAGCAGCCGAAGATTTAAACAGACTAACGGAAAGATTACTCGGTTTAATTTCCAAATTTAAAGTAAATGAAAATTCCAATGCAACGCCCTATTCAAATTTTAGTGTGAAGCAAAACGGCAAGATTATTCGCGGATAAGACCTTCTCCCCCTCTAATGGTAACAAGAATTATTTAATAAATAACCGGAAATTATTTTCTATTTACTAAATTATTACAATACTTAAAAACTTCCCTGTTAATTTAACACCATTTATTTCAACTATCTTATTTATAAGCGCAGTGCTAATTTATATTTAAAATTATTCGCCTTTACGCTTGACAAATAAATTTGAATTATTTATTTTTGAATTATGATTCATTTATCATTTACTAAATTATGAGAATAAAAGAAGGAAATAAAGAAGCAGATATACTTGATGCTGCCATAAAGATATTCGCTAAGAACGGATTTCATAATGCTAAAATTTACAAAATTGCAGATTCGGCAGGAATTGCTACGGGAAGTGTTTACCTGTATTTCAAAAATAAGGAAGCGATTCTTAATAAAATATTTGAAAATCTTTGGGGGCAGCTATACATGGCAATTTCTGAACTAAAACAAAGAAATGATGTCAATTCCATTGATAAAATCGATCAATTGATAGATCTCTTTTTTAATATATTTTACAATAAGCCTGAATTAGCAATTGTTTTTGTGAATGAACAAATAAATGTATCTCACGTTAAAGACTGTAAGTGGCTAAAGTATAATGAACTTTTTATTAAAGACGGAGAGAATATTTTAGCGGATGGGGTAAATAAAGGCATAATAAATCCGATAATTAATATAAAAGCTTTTCGTTATTTCTTGCTCGGAGGAATAAGATATATGCTTGACAGTTGGGCAAAAGACAGGAAAGGGATTTCAATAAATACTTTGCGTCAAAACGTTAAGTTGATTATACACAAAGGGATTTTAAACTAAATATATTTTTTAACCTTATTATGAATAATGATTCAGTATTAAATAGGTAAAATAGATGAAATTAAATAACAAATTAAATCTTGCATTCGTTACATTTGGACTTATTCTTTGGTTTTCAGTTCAGCTTCAGGCTCAATATTTAACGCTTGAAGATGCTGTTAACACTGCACTTAAGAATAATCCTAAGATAAAACAATATGAAGCAAAATCTGCACAGAAAAAATCAGCCGATATGGAAGCATGGGGTAATTTTCTTCCGAAAATAAATGTAACGGCTTCATATACTCATCTAAACGATCCTCTTATCCTGGATTTAAGTCCAATTAGAGATGTAATTATAGGACTTCAATCATCGAACCAGGCAGAATTGACAAATATCTATAATATTATACAGAATGGTTCAGCTCTTACAGCACAACAAAAAGCATATGTAACCCAGCAAGCTAGTGCAGAATTAAATGCCGCTCTCCCCTCTTTCGAGGATCTCTTTAAGGATCAGGATTATAAAACAGCAACAATAGTTGGAGTACAGCCTATTTTTATGGGAGGAAAATTATTAGCCGCTAAAAAGTTTGCAAGCGATGAAATGGATGCTTCTGAAGTAGAACTCCAAAAGACAAGAGACGATGTTATCCAGGAAACAGTAAATAATTACTTAGCCGTTGTCTTTTTACAAGACGTTGTAAAAACAAGGGAGAATGTTTTAAATGGGATGCAAAGACATGAGGCAATGGCTGAGAAACTTTTGCAACAAGGTCTCATTGCCAACTATAATATGTTAAGGGCAAAAGTTGCAGTTGCAGACGCAGAAAGAAATCTTTTCGATGACAACAATAAACTTGAATTATCAAAAGTTGCCTTAAAGAACTCTCTGGGTATACCTGAAGATTCGAATATCCAAATTAAAGACAGTCTTGTATACAGCAATAATCTTGGAGAATTTAATTCTTATGTTGATAAAGCGATGAATCAACAGCCGATTTTAAAACTTATTTCATTAAAAAAAGATGCAGCCCATCAAAATTATAATGTTGAAAGGTCAAAATTTTTACCGCAAGCCGGACTTTTCGGCCAATATGAAATGTATCCGCAATATTTATCATGCGTTGAACCAAGATGGGCAGTCGGTGTGCAGGTAAGTCTTAATATATTTAACGGATTTCAAGATTATGCCAATCTTCAATCGGCAAGCCATCTTGAAGATGAAGTTAAATATATTGAAGCCGACGCAGTAAGAAATATTAGATTATTAATCAATAAAGATTACAGGGATGTTGCAAATTCACAAGAGAGATATCTAAAAACAAATGAAAGCATCGATCTTGCCAAGGAAAATTTACGATTAAATGAAAGAAGATTTGATACTGGTTTAGGGACATCATTAGAAGTTATAGACGCACAACTCTCGTTAGAGAAAAATGAAATTGAAAGTAAGCAATCATTATTTGATTACTACAAAAGTTTAACATCATTAAATGTTAATTCAGGAAATCCTGAAGAAGTTTTAAATATTTGGAATAAAGTGGAAGGTAAATTAAAATGAAAATAAAAAGATCATATATCATTTTGTCTCTCCCGGTTGTCTTAGCAATTGTCGGAATTACAGTTTTACTTGCGGATTCATTTGCAACCACACATGAAGTTATCGGGGGTTTAGTAGAAGTAAGCGATGTTGATGTTGCTTCTAAAATTCCCGGAAGAATTGACACTATCTATGCGGAAGAAGGAGACCATGTTCAAAAAGGCCAAATTCTTGCAAAGATGGAAAGCAAGGAGATGGATGCCAAGGTTGAGCAGGCTAAAGGGATGATGGATGCTGCAAAATCCAAATATGATATGGCAATTAATGGAGCACGGCCTGAAGAAAAAGAAGCTGTTAAAAATTTATACCTGCAGGCAAAGCATCAATATGAATTTGCTAATAAAACATGGGAAAGAATGTACAACCTTTATAATGATAGCTTAATTTCTGCACAGGAAAAGGACCAGGTTGAATTTCAATACAAAGCGGCACAGGAACAAATGGATGCGGCTAAAGCGAAATATGATATGGTTATGAAAGGTGCACGTACTGAGGAAATAGAGGGAGCAAAATCTCTTTACTACCAGGCCGAAAACGGGTATAAAGAAGCTTTAGCATACCAGGAAGAACTTTACTTGAAGAGCCCTATTGATGGTGAATTACAAAAAAAGATTGTGAATGCCGGTGAAATTATTTCAAGCGGTTATCCTTTATTTACAGTTCTTAATTTAAATGACATTTGGATTACAGTACAGGTAAAAGAAACTCAAATGGCCGGAATAAAAAAAGGCAACACATATAAAGTAACAATACCTGCTCTTGGAAATAAAACAGAAGAATTTGAAATAACTTATATCTCAGCTATGGGTGATTTTTCTACCTGGAAGCCTACCAACCAAAAAGGTGAATTCGATATTAAAACCTTTGAAGTCAGGTTAAGAAGTAAATCTAATATTGATGGATTAAGGCCTGGAATGACTGTTAATATAGAATTATAGCCGGGTAAATTTTAGTAAAGAGCAAAACAATGCATAAAGAAAGATTTTATAATTCCGTTCGTAAGGTAGTAAAAAGAGAGTTTGTAAGGATTATAGAAAGAAAGACACTTTATCTGCTTTCTATTATCGTACCGTTCATCGTTGCAGTAATTCTTTTTGTTATCTTTAATAATCCAGTACTCAGGAATGTACCTGTTGCAATATACGATGAAGACCATAGTGAGCTGTCTCAATTAATTACGCGGTATATCGGATCAACTCCGTCGATGAAAATTGTTACTTATGCAAATTCGCTTGAAGAATTAAAAAAGAATTTTAGAACGGATAATGTTTCGGCGGCTTTCCACTTCCCCAAAGGCATGGAAGCAACTATTAAAGATGGAAAGCAGTCCAATGTTGAACTCTTTATGAACACCATGAATTTGATTAAAAGCAATACTGTAATGAAAGACGGTTCTACTATAATAAAGACTATTTCCGGCGGCGCATTCCTGCAGAAACTGCGTTCTAAAGGTATGATGGAAAAACAGGCAATGGATTTAGTTAATCCTGTTCAAATTGAAACGAAAATACTTTTTAATCCGAGCTATAGTTATCTTGTATACCTTGTGCCCGCTCTTGTTACTTTTGTTCTTCACATGGCTGTGTTCCTTGTTTCAGTACTTTTAATTAGTACAGAATTTACGGAAAAAACATTTAGTGATTTATTAGTAACAGCGGATAATCAAATACCGGCAATAATAATAGGTAAAGCAATTCCGCACATTTCTATACAACTATTAAATGTAATAATTTTATTGGGAATATTTTATCCTTTTTTCGGCATTACAATTGCCGGATCAGTTCTTACTGCCATAATATTTACATCCTTCTTTTTAATCGTAGTATTCTTTTTAGGTTTGATGATTTCGTCTCTATTTCATGATTTAATGTTTTCAACAGAACTGGCACTATTCTTAACTACTCCGGCCTTTATTTTTAGCGGTTTGTCTTATCCGCTTAGAATTATGCCTGAAATCCATTCAACTTATGCACAGTTAATGCCTTACACACATTTTATTGAAGGTTTCGTAAAAATTTATCAAATGGGCGTCCCGGTTCAATATTTAATTCCTCAATTTTTAAAGCTTTCTATTTTTATAATTGTCTCGGTTGCAGTTACAATTTTTGCATTAAGATACAATATTAAAAGATACGGTTTGTCCGCGGAGAAGAATAAATGATAAACAGATTGACCGGTTTTATTGCAGTACTTAGACGGGAAGCGATAATTTTATCAAAAGATATTAATTTGATCTCAATAATATTACTTGCTCCGCTTTTCTATGCTTCCTTTTATACTTCCATATACGTTAATAAAAGTGAAAGTAAAGTACCAGTTGCGGTAATGGATATGGATAGATCTGTTTATTCAAAAGAATTTATAAGAAAACTTGATGCACATAAAATAATCCAAGTTAATGAAATTCTAACGGATATGAATTCTATAAAAGATAGAATTTATCAGGATGATGAACAATCTGTAATAATAATTCCTAAGGATTTTGAAAGTAATATAAAATCAAACAGGTCTGTTACAATAAAAATTTATTTAAATACAGTTAGGTTTTTAGTCTCAAATGATCTTAATAAAGCCATTAATGAAGTTGTGCAGAATTATCATAAAGACATAAAAATGAAAATCCTGGAAATGAACGGTTACAGCATAGACCAGGCAAAGGGTATGTATGATCCATTAAGAGTTGATTTAAGAAATTTATTTAACCCTTCGGAAGCTTACGGGGATTTTATTATCCCAGGTATCCTGATTCTAATTCTGCAGGCTACATTATTAATTGGTTTATCCGAAAGCATGGCAAGGGAACGAGAAAAGAATCTTCTCGGTGAATTATTATATACTGCGAATAGGAGTAATTCTGCTGCACTGCTTGGTAAAGCATCATTTTACATGTTTTTCTACATGGGATATTCCATTTTTTATTTTACCGTAATATTTTCGTTTTTTAAAATAAATTTTGCAGGGAGTTTCTTTTTGTTAATGCTTTTTACAGTAATATTTTTTATCAGTATAATTGCCTCAGGCATTTTTATTTCTTCTTTTTTTAAAAAGAAAATTATTGCACTACAGGTAATTGCCTTTACTACATATCCCCTATTTTTCATTTCCGGTTACATTTGGCCTATTCAGTCAATGCCGGCAGCATTACAAAATATTTCTTACCTTATACCCTTAGTTCCCTATTTCAAGTCTTTTTTGGGCATCACTCAAATGGGCGCTTCCTTCAGCGATCTTATCCCACCTTTCATTCATTTGTGTATTCTTGCCGTATTAGGAACAATCCTGACTTATACTAGAATACGTTTCTTGTTAAAAAAAGAAGCTATTAACCCGGGCACTTATATTCCGGAATAGAATGTGAATTTTTTAGACGTTTAATTTTATTTAAATTTAACTGTTTACCCGGTTAATGACATTTGAAATAATTACTAAAAACTTGCAAGTCTATCTTAAAAGGTCAAACTAAATTGTAAGGCCGACTAAGTAGCAATTCAATAATTATGATTTAAGTCTTAAGACATGTATTAATTAAAACTATAAATATATTATATTTGTTATAAGTTGATCAAATAATTATTAAGCATATCATTTATTATTTTCATTTAATTGTATTATGAATAAAGGCAATATTTTAATTATTGATGATGAAGAAGAACTGCGCGGGCTTCTTTCCAAACTTTTATCATTGGAAGGTTTTAGGATTTTTGAAGCTGCCGATGCAAAATCAGCTATGGACTTATTAAATAAGGAAGAGTTTCATGTAGTTATTACTGACGTAAAACTACCAGACGCATCCGGAATAGATTTAATACCAAAAATTAAGATGCAGAACCCTTTAACTGAAATTATTGTGCTTACAGCGTACGGAACCATCCAGGATGGTGTCAGGGCAATTAAAGAAGGAGCCTTTGATTATATAATTAAAGGAGATGATGACAATAAAATCTATACAACAACTGAAAAAGCTATGGAAAAGACCCGGATGAGCCACCGGATTGAGCAATTGGAAAAAAAGGTTGAGAAGAGATTTAATTTTGATAATATAACCGGACAATCGAAGCTTCTTCAGGATGCAATAGAAGTAGCAAAAAAAGTTGCCGATACAGACACAACCGTCTTAATTGAAGGTGAGACAGGTACCGGTAAAGATCTGCTTGCACAATCAATACATAATTCCAGTACGAGAAGATCAAAACCGTTTGTGGCTATTAATTGCAGTTCTTTTTCAAAAGATCTTTTGGAATCAGAAATGTTTGGTTATAAGACAGGTGCATTTACCGGCGCTAATAAAAATAAAAAAGGACTTTTCGAAGAGGCAAATTTGGGAACTCTTTTTTTAGATGAAATAGGTGAAATGGATATATCTCTGCAGGCAAAGCTGCTAAGAGTGATTGAGACGGGCAGTTTTATTAAATTGGGAGATACAAAGCCTTCATCCGTAGATATCAGAATAATTGCCGCAACAAACAGGAATCTTGAAGACGAAATTGATAAAGGAAATTTCAGGGCAGATCTTTTTTACAGGATCGGAGTAATGAAAATAGAACTTCCGGCATTACGAAACAGGAAAGAAGATATTCCATTACTTATTGACAGCTATGTAAATGTTTACAATGAGAAGTTAAAAAGAACGATTAAAGAAATTGAACCAGGTTTTATTAAACGGCTTACCGAATACAATTTCCCAGGTAACATTAGAGAATTAAAAAATCTGATTGAAAGGGCAGTTATATTAACTTCGGGAAATGTTTTGAATGAAAGTTCTCTGCCTGCAGAACTTCTTACATACAAAACCAACTCTTTACCTGAGAATATAACGGAATTTACCAGTCTGGAAGAATTAGAAAAAGTTCATATAACAAAGATTTTAGATTACACGGACGGAAATAAAACCAAAGCTGCGGAAATTCTTGGAATAGGCTTAACTACATTATACAGAAAACTTCAAAGCTACGGGATTGAGAAAATAGTTTAAATTAATTATTAATTTTTATAAAGAAATGAATATTTAACTAATATTAGTTTTTTAAAGTATTCTTTTCTTTTAGTACATCTAAAGATTTATTTATGCTGTCTATACAATAGGGACAATTTGAATAACCTTGTAAATGAGCTTTATCCAAAGTACTAAAGGGTAGTTCATTTTCATTATATACTACCTCATCTATTTTACACTGCTCCCTTTCCCTAACGAGATCATGAACTTCTTTTAATTTCGTATTGCCTAAATATTTTTCTCCATTCATATACTTAGTATATCTTCTCATAAATATCCCTGCTCATAAATTTATATTTATATTAATCTTTACATCATTGGAGCATCATCACTTACTTCTTCTGCTGATGTAATCAGGTTGAAGATACCAAGCGAGATGAGAGTTGAAATGTTATCTTGACTTAAATTTTCAGCTTTAATATTTATGTAATAACCGGTTTTGAAAAATGAGGTAATCGGTTTAAAATGAATTAGTTCATTTTCAAGCTTATCATAAAACATCCATTCATTATTCAGGTTGTCGTAAGGTTCCCAGTAATATTTTTCTCCATCGGCAAGTAATAGTTCGCCATCCCCCTTCCAGTTATAATAATAAAATGTTGCGGCCGGTGTATTCTTATTATCATCATTAATAATAATCCTGGGGTCAAACAATCCCTTTTTTTTCAAATTATACTTTTTGTTAAAAATACTGCATCCGGCAGACTTTATAAATCCATTTCTAAAATTGATGGAACCTATAGTCTTATTTTGTTCTATATTGATGAAATTATAAACTCCTGGTTTCGAAATATCCTCAATCCATTTAAACTGAGCAGATTCAATCAAATCAAATATGTTATACGAATATTTATCGATAACAGTTTGCTCATCTAATTTATTCTCAAGCCATTCCATTTAATTGTCCTTTAAATGATTATTACAAAGTGGAATAGATCAATTGAAGTGCCAAAATTAAATAATTTAAAATAATTGATATTTTAATTATTTAAGGGTTTTTTTTGAATTTAATGTTTTTACTAAAAATACAACCATGCCAAAATGAAAATCAGTATGCCATTTTGGTAGGGTAATATGATCTTGAAATTATTATCATGCAGTCCCCGGTTAGATATTTACTCCTTCATTTTAATTTAGAAACCAATAACTTTTTCGTCTTAAGAATTGATGGCATTCTAATTGTTAATAAACTACTTTAATAAAATTTTATTATAAATTTAGGTTAATTTTAGCTATCTCCTTATTTCTTAAGGTAAATATATCCAACGAATTAAATTATGTAATTCTTAGATACAGACAATGTATTTGTTACTCCAAAATTATCAAATTGTTCTGGGATATTGATAAAATTTTTAGAGTTAATGCGTGTGGACTAAGCAAATATTATTAAAGGAGTTAATTAGTAAGACAATTATTTTATTAATAAAATTAAGGAGTAAATAATGTTTTTACAATACTGGTTCCTTCCTACTTTAGTGCTTTTAACGGCCTCTGTAATCGCCTTTCCGTTAAGCAATTATTTAGTATTTATTATGGATGGAAAGTACAAACCCCTTCCAGTTTTTAAATGGTTTGAAAAAAAATTGGACAACGGCGAACAAGATTGGAAACAATATACTAAGGCCATGTTGATATTTAATACAGGATTATTTGCGTTTGGGTACCTCGTCCTGTCGCTGCAACCGCTTATGCCATGGAATCCGGATGGGAAAGGGATGCTATCCCCAACCACCATATTTCACACAGCAGTATCATTTATGACGAATACGGACTTACAGCACTATTCCGGCGAAGTTCATTTATCTACATTCACTCAAACATTTTTTGGTTTTGCTAACTTTTTTATGTCGGCTTCCATCGGGTTATGCGCATTAACAGCAATCATAAGGGCTTTACGCAGTGATGGCAAACTCGGCAATTTCTTTTTGGATATGTGGCGGGTAGTGGTATATGCTTTTATACCATTTGCATTGGCATTTGGTCTTTTTTTCTTAATAGAGGGATGCCCGATGACTTTTAATAGTTCTTATCATGCATCAACACTGGAGCCCGCTTCAATGGGAACTGATTCTACCGGCACCGCAAAAAAGCAAGCAATAGTTGTTGGCCCGATTGCAGCGTGGGAAGCGATGAAAATGCTCGGCACTAACGGAGGAGGATACTATGGAATGAACTCAGCGCATCCGTTTGAAAACCCTACAGACCTGGCTAATTTTTTTAATACGGTTGCTATGATGATTTTCCCGTTTGCTCTTGTATTTATGTACGGTAAAATGCTTAACAGGAAGAAGCATGGGCTTGTTATATTTGCGGTGATGTTGTTTATGATGATAGGAACCATAGTCTGGTCGGTTTATTTCGATACAACAAAACCTAATCCGGCTTTTACTGCTAATCCTGATAAAAGGACATATACAATACCAAGTGCGACAGCACCCGGTGGGACACAAAATATAACTCTTCCCTCAGTCGCGGGGCTGCCGGTAGATCAGCATTTGGGAAATCTTGAAGGAAAAGAACTTCGGTTCGGCACTTCTGCCGGTGCTACTTATGCAGCTATAACAGTTGACGTTACAGCAGGCGCAGTAAATTCCGAGCATGACAGCTTAAACCCCATTGCAAGTATTTCACCTATGGTGGGAATGTGGCTGAATTGTATTTTTGGAGGTAAAGGTGTGGGAATGATAAATATGCTGCTGTTTATAATAATAGGAATATTTATAGCAGGAATGATGGTAGGCAGATCTCCCGAATACCTGGGTAAAAAAATCGGCATGCGTGAAATGAAATTGGCTACAATTGCACTGCTGATACACCCCTTGATGATACTTTTTCCGACAGGATTATTTGCTGCAACAGCCTGGGGATTGAAAGCCATAAGCAATCCAGGAATGCATGGCTTTTCTCAAATATTCTACCAATTTTCTTCAGCTTCAGCAAATAATGGTTCTGCCTTTGACGGCCTGGGGGTTACTTATGGATTTGCCAACAATCCGGTATCACCTACAGCAGCCGCGTGGGATATTGCCGCCGGTATAGTAATTATTATTAGCCGTTTTCTACCCATTGTTGCCCCAATTGCCATGGCCGGAATCTTAGGGCAAAAGAAATCAAGCCCGTTCGGCCTGGGTACGTTGCGCACCGACAGCGTAACTTTTGGAGTTCTTCTATTTGCAACAATAATGATTATCGGCGCATTACTTTTTCTGCCCATTGCTGTTCTTGGCCCGGTTGCTGAACACTTTGGACCCATTCCTTTTGGCGGCTAATATCTGTATAGTATAGACTTTTTTGATTGTTAATCACTAAGAGTGTGGTGTTTACTAAAATTTTAAGTATTCGTAGGTTTATAAAATGAATCACTTTCCTCAGCCAAAGTGATAATAGGTATTGTGCGGGGGTGGTTTTAATCCCCGCATAATACTAAAAATATTAAACAATATTATATGGGACGATTAAAGACTATATTTAACAAATACTATACATCCAATACCGTTGACCAGTTACATATTAATTCAATTTACGCAGAAATTAAGAATTTTATTGAGTAGCCCCAAGTTTTTGGCAAATCATCAATATTTGAGATTAGGAGAATATTAGGCCGGTCATTATACGCTTGATCTACAATTTTCAAATCATTTTGGCTAAAGCTTACAACAATTAGTAATTTCAAGTCCCAGGCATAAATGCCGGGGCTACATTAAATTTTAATTGAGCAAATACTCGTAGAATTTGTTCATTCAATTGAATTAATCAAATTAAAAATACCGGCAACAATGAGCAATAAAAATGTTTCTTGATATAATTTTTTATCTTTAATAATTATGTTAAAGCCTGAATTAAGGAAAGAATCTTCCAAATTAAATTGTAGTAATTTATTATCATTTTGATCAAAAAATATCCACTCATTATTTGAAAAGTAGGAAGACTTCCAATATATTTTTTCTCCATTGGGTAATAATAATTCGGGATCTTTAGACTTGTTAGTTAAAGCTATCGTTAGTGGTTGATTAATATTTCCTTCTTTAATTATAATCCGCCGGTTAATTAAACCTGTTTTCTTAATAATATATTTTTTGTTAAATAATATAGATGTAACAGATCTTTTAAAAGCTTTATAAATATTTATAAAACCTTTAATTTCATTTCCATTGGTTATAATGAGTTTAAATATTCCCTTCTTTAAATTAATTTCAACCCAGTCAAATTTTAATGTATATAAGTCAACTTTATGTATTAACTTATCTTCTTTTACAGGGCAGCTGTCTAATACTTTTTCAAACCATTCCATATTGCTCTCCTCTTTTTATTATTACAATATTAGATTCATCAAGCGAAGTGCCAAATAATATTTTATTCCGGTATTTTATTTTTCGAATAATTTAACAGTATTTTAATTTTTTCAACTTTTTGGAAAATGATTGACCCTGCCATTTTGAAAACCACCATATCGTTTTGGTAGGGTATATAATTACCCGATCTTCTATTTATGAATCCCTTCGGGAATAAAGATTTAGAATTATCCATGCAATTCATTTTTTTTAGGTTATACCATCCGGCTGGCATTCAAATTGAATTACTTAGCAACTTGAAAAGAAAAAATGAAATTGTAGAAAGCGGATAATCTTCTTTTCTAACTACTAGTATCGTTTTTATAAAAACTTAAAAAAGGAGTTGTAATATGAATATAGCAATTTGGCTTCCGGCAATGTTTTTTCTTGGAATTGCACTTATGGCGTTGTTTTACTGGTTCATTAGTGCATGTGAAAAAATTTAACTAAACAGAGGTTTAAAATGATTTGGGTAACAATTGTAGTAGCAGCTTTTCTGCTTGTGTACTTATTCGCGGCTTTAATCAGGCCAGAAAAATTCTAATAAGAATTTCAATAAAAGATAATTTTAGTAACAAATATTTAAAGGAGTGAAATATAATGTTTCTTCAAACCTGGTTTCTTCCCACTTTCATACTTGTAACAGCGGCTGTTGTAGCTTTTCCTTTAAGCAGTTACTTAGTTTGGATTATGGAGGGCAAATATAGACCATTAAATGTTTTCAAATGGTTTGAAAAGAAATTGGATTCAGGCGGGCAGAACTGGAAACAGTATGTAGGTTCATTACTTATTTTTAATACAGCTTTGTTTGTTTTTGGATTTCTTGTATTGGCTCTCCAACCATGGCTGCCTATGAATCCCGATGGGAAAGGAATGCTTGCACCTACAACCATCTTTCATAGTGTAATATCTTTTATGACTAATACAGATTTGCAACATTATTCAGGCGAGGTACATCTATCTAACTTCAGTCAGATTTTCTTTGGTATTGCAAATCTATTTATATCAGCATCTATCGGATTATGTGCATTAACAGCTATCATCAGGGCTTTACGAAGCGATACTAAGCTCGGAAATTTCTTTTTAGATATGTGGAGAGTCATAGTGTATACTTTTGTTCCCGTTGCTTTTGCTTTCGCGCTTTTCTTTATAATTGAAGGAAGCCCGATGACTTTTAATAGCTCCTATCACGTTTCAACGCTTGAACCTGCTGCACTCGGGACAGACGCTTCCGGTGCGGCAAAACTTCAGGCTATAGTGGTGGGTCCTGTTGCTGCTTTTGAATCCATTAAAATGTTAGGTACTAATGGTGGTGGATTCTACGGCATGAACTCTGCGCACCCTTTTGAAAACCCGACGGACTGGTCTAACTTTTTTAACACTTTAGCGATGATGATATTTCCTTTTGCCCTTGTACTTATGTACGGCAAAATGCTCGGCAGAAAAAAGCATGGATTAGTAGTGTTTTCCGTAATGTTTATATTAATGGTTGCAACTATACTTTGGTCGGTATACTTCGACACAACAAAACCAAATCCAAGTTTTACATCCCATCCTGAAACAAGGACATATCAAATACCGAACACAACCTCTCCAGGAGGAAAATTAAACATTACTCTTCCTGCTGTAGCCGGGCTGCCCGTTGATCAGCATCTTGGAAATCTCGAAGGTAAAGAACTTCGTTTCGGAAATTCTGCAGGCTCAACGTTCGATGCAGTCACAACAGATGTTACATGCGGAGCTGTTAATGCTGAAGAGGATAGCATGACACCGATGGCAAGTTTAGCTCCAATGGTTGGAATGTGGCTTAACTGTATCTTCGGAGGCAAAGGCGTGGGGATGATAAATATGCTTCTCTATGTAATTATAGCAATTTTTATTGCAGGAATGATGGTAGGGCGGACACCTGAATATCTTGGTAAAAAGATTGGCGCCCGTGAAATGAAATTAGCAACGATTGCACTATTAATACATCCCTTAATGATCCTTTTTCCGACAGGATTATTTGCGGCAACAGCATGGGGATTAAAAGCTATAAGTAATGCAGGACCCCATGGACTTTCTCAAATATTCTATCAGTTCTCTTCTGCATCTGCTAATAACGGCTCTGCATTTGACGGGTTAGGAGTTGTATATGGATTTGCTAATAATCCCAGCCCTGCTCCTACTGCTGCTGCATGGGATGTGGCCGCAGGTATAGTTATGGCCGTGAGCCGGTTTTTACCAATTGTTGCCCCGATAGCGATGGCTGCATTTCTTGGAGCAAAAAAATCCAGCCCGTTCGGATTGGGAACTTTAAGAAGTGACAGCGTTACTTTTGGATTTCTTTTGTTTGCGACAATCATTATTGTCGGCGCATTACTCTTTCTTCCAATAGCTACACTCGGACCGGTGGCAGAACATTTTGGACCAATTCCGTTCGGCGGTTAATTACTGAAAATAATTAATAATTAATTATGAATTATTAAATAAAATCAAAAGAAAATTAGAAAAATTAATAGATTGAAAGGAATTTTCATGGAAAATGTTTTAAACACTATCGAACCCGAACTAAAGACTGATTCGAGCGAGGGGCAAACTAAACCTCCCCGGAAAGCTAAGTCACAGAAATTGCTTGAAAAGAAAACTGCGATTGCTGCAATAAAACAGGCATTTATTATGCTCCGTCCTGATATTCAATGGAGAAATCCTGTAATGTTTGTAGTGGAAGTAGGCTCCTTTTTAACTCTGTTTTTTATATTACAAACAATATTTACAGGCTCGGGCAGCCAAGTTCCATTAAGTTATTTTATTTCACTTGACGCCTGGTTATTTCTAACGGTTTTATTTGCAAATTTTGCAACAGCACTAGCTGAAGCTCGTGGAAAAGCCCATGCAGATTCACTCAGAAGAGTTAGACATGATACAGTTGCGTATAAGGTAAATTCTACAGGAAATGTTGAAGAAGTATCATCGAATGATCTTAAACCGGGAGATATTGTTGTAGTTGAGACCGGACAAATTATTCCCAGTGATGGTGAAATAATTGAAGGAATCGCTTCAATAGATGAATCTGCTATAACCGGTGAGAGCGCTCCGGTTATAAGAGAGAGCGGCGGCGACCGTTCAGGTGTTACAGGCGGCACTATTGTTCTTTCAGATAAAATTAAAGTACAAATAACAAGTGGTGCAGGCGATTCTTTCCTGGACAGGATGATTGCCCTGGTAGAAGGAGCTATACGACAAAGAAGTCCAAATGAAATAGCTTTAACACTTGTATTATCAGCTTTTACACTAATATTTCTAATAGTAGTTATACCACTTTGGCCGATGGCATGGAATGCCGAACAGTATATGACAACTTATCTTGGTTTATCGGAGCCATTACACAGCCTTGGAACCGATATTCCAACATTAATTGCACTCTTAGTTTGCCTTATTCCAACTACAATTGGCGCCTTATTGGCTGCCATTGGGATTGCGGGAATGGACCGTGCTCTCCAGGCTAATATCATAGCTAAAAGCGGAAAAGCTGTTGAACTTGCCGGGGATATAGATGTAGTCCTTTTGGATAAAACAGGAACAATAACATTAGGTAACAGAAGGGCAGTAGATTTTATCCCTACTTTCGGTGTACCTGCAGCTGCTTTAGCAGACGCAGCACAGCTTTCTTCATTATCAGATGATACTCCGGAAGGGCGAAGCATTGTTGTATTAGCTAAGGAAAAATATCAAATACGTGCACGCCAATTAAATAAACTTGGTGTAACATTTATTCCATTCAGCGCTCAAACACGTATGAGTGGAGTTGACCTGCAAGACGGAAGGTGTATTAGAAAAGGATCTGTTGATGCTATTGAATTATATGTAAAAGCCCTGGACGGCAGTCTTCCGGCAGATGTATACAGGGTTGTTGAGGAAATAGCTAAAACCGGCGGAACACCTTTGGTTGTAGCGGATAGGGAAAAAGTTCTTGGTGTAGTGCACTTGAAGGATATTGTAAAAAAAGGGATCAAAGAACGTTTTGCTCATTTAAGAAAAATGGGTGTAAAGAGCGTTATGATAACAGGTGATAACAGGTTAACTGCTGCGGCTATTGCAATTGAAGCAGGAGTAGATGATTTTCTAGCTGAAGCGAAACCGGAAGACAAATTAGCTTATATCCGTAAAGAACAGGCGGAAGGAAAACTTGTAGCAATGATGGGAGATGGTACAAATGATGCTCCTGCACTTGCACAGGGCGATGTTGCATTAGCCATGAATGCCGGAACTCAAGCAGCTAAAGAAGCCGCTAATATGGTTGATCTTGACAGCGACCCGACAAAACTAATTGAAGTAGTTGAAATTGGTAAACAATTACTTATGACAAGGGGCGCACTCACTACTTTCTCTATAGCTAACGACGTGGCTAAATATTTTGCGATAATTCCGGCCCTTTTTGCAGGTACATTACCCTGGTTAAAAATTATCGATATTATGCACCTGCACTCTGCAACTTCAGCAATTATGTCCGCAGTTATATTTAACGCAGTTATTATTCCAGTATTAATACCGGTAGCACTTAAAGGAGTAAAATACCGTGCACTTGGGGCAGATTCTTTGTTATTGAGGAATTTACTTTTTTGGGGCCTCGGAGGCGTATTGCTTCCATTTTTCGGAATAAAGCTTATTGATATTATTCTAACAAGCTTTCAATTTTTCAGTTAATGTTCAATAACATGAAGGGTAAATTAAAATGTTAAAACAGATTAAACAAAGCGTTTTTTTATTGACAATTCTTGTAGTTGTTTGCTGCATAATATATCCTCTTATTTTATGGGCTATAGGACAAACTGCATTCCCCTTCCAGGCTAATGGAAGTATGTTAAAAGCTCCAAATGGAACTGTCATAGGTTCAAAATTAATTGCGCAGCCGTTTACTAAAGATGAATATTTCCAACCCCGGCCATCGGCAGCGTCATATGACGGATCAGCTTCTACATCTTCTGCCCTTGCAGTTTCAAATTATGCTTTACGGGGCCGTGTAGCTCAATCTCTAGGGCCAATTGTAAAATATGACGGCGGTTCAAAATCCGGGCAATTGATTGCCCCTGATTTAGAACAATGGTTTCAACAGGATAAATATCAGGGCAGTCCGCATATAGTCGCCCAATGGGCTGATTTGCATAATGGAATGGCAGTTGCCTGGGTTAGTGCTGATTCAAACCATGCAAACTATATAAATAATTGGGCTTCTGCGCATTCAGCAATCGTATCACAATGGATAAAAAACAACCCAGCTACTCCACAGCCTGCAGCTACCGATCTTGCTGTAGTCTTCTTTGAAAATTACTCAAATGATCACCCGGGAACGTTTCCATCAACAGTAACAAATAACGGTCCGGATGGTAAACCACATACATCAGTTGAAATCGTAAAATCAGGAACTGATATCCAGTCAAATTTCTTTGATATGTGGAGACAGGATCACCCTGATGTTGCTCTTCAGAATATACCAGGTGATTTGGTAACTACATCAGGATCAGGACTAGATCCGGATATTACGCTTCAAAATGCAGAATACCAGTTAGATCGCGTTTCTTCTAAATGGGCTACTGATTTGAAACGTGATCCATCAGCCACCCGTAAAGAGATTGAACAAATTTTAAATGATAATGCATCTGCTGCGTTTGGCGGAATTGCCGGAGATAAATTTGTTAATGTACTGGAAGTAAATCTAGCACTAAACAGATTATACGGGAATCCTAATTAGAATTAGAGTTAAAAGATTTTTGAGATCTTAATTAGTTCATTAAATAATATACAGGATTAATATGAATTCTTTATATAATGCTTTATTAAAGAAATTTCTAACTATTATTCTTTTACTACTGCTTGGTTCAGTTTTACTTTTTGCCGGAACAATGGATACAACAACGGCCGCGGCGGCACCACCGGCTAATCCTCTTTTAATAACAGGATTGGTGGATGTTAATTATAACGTAAACTTTAATAATCCCCTTAGCCGGATGAACGG
>Ga0181520_10002365_pt1 | contig 35152 bp, 22 predicted proteins | sample PEATcosm2014_Bin_29_FD_132451 | JGI IMG/M metagenome (GOLD analysis project Ga0181520, IMG submission 132451) | Peatland microbial communities from MTU Mesocosm Facility, Houghton, MI, USA - PEATcosm2014_Bin02_30_metaG | ecosystem: Environmental > Terrestrial > Soil > Wetlands > Peat | place...
CAGCGCTTTCGGATAAAAGTTACCCCGGGGATAACAGGCTTATAGCGCCCAATAGTTCACATAGACGGCGCTGTTTGGCACCTCGATGTCGGCTCATCTCATCCTAGGGCTGGAGCAGGTCCTAAGGGTCCGGCTGTTCGCCGGTTAAAGAGGTACGTGAGCTGGGTTCAGAACGTCGTGAGACAGTTCGGTTTATATCCGCTGTGGACGATAGGAAATTTGAGAGGATCTATTCGTAGTACGAGAGGACCCGAATGGACGCACCGCTGGTGTACCAGTTGTCGTACCAACGGCATTGCTGGGTAGCTATAGTGCGGAACAGATAAGCGCTGAAAGCATATTAAGCGCGAAACTGACCTCAAGATTAGATTTCCCCATGAGGACCCTGAAAGACGATCAGGTTGATAGGCGCAAGGTGGAAGTACGGTGACGTATGGAGCCGAAGCGTACTAATAGTCCCATTGACTTTTTACGGTCTCTGATTCAACATCTTATGATGTTTGGGTCAGAGATAAGCAATCGACTAGTTATTGGTGCTCACTAAGCACCCGTTTGTCAGAAACTTAACTCTTGAGATATAGGTATCAAGCTCAGTATTGGTAACATCGGTTTAGTTTTATGGACTGATGAATAAACGAAGCCTGAACTTGGTGCCCATGGCGCGAGGGAGACACCTGTTCCCATACCGAACACAGAAGTTAAGCCTCGCAGCGGCTACAATACTTGGGGTTCACCCCTGGGAAAATAGCACGGTGCCAAATTATAAGAAAAGCCTCCAAATAGGAGGCTTTTCTTTTTGTTTTACCTCTATATAACTATCGTGACCTGTCTGTCAATTTTAAAATTGACATGAGCACAATAGCATGCTATCATAAGCGTAGTTCCGTGAGGTGATATACGAGGGTTTCGTTAATTCGAAGCCCTTTTGTGTTTCTTTATCGGATTATGCAATTAATAGGAGGCAAATCAATGGCCGGAACAAAAGCTGGCGGCAAAGCTGCTGCTGCAACTAACAAATCAAAATACGGTGCCGATTTTTATGCAAAAATTGGTGCTGTTGGTGGCCGCAAAGGTCACACCGGTGGTTTTTTCGCTAACCGTGAATTAGCTCGGATTGCCGGGGCTCGCGGTGGACGTATCTCGCGTCGCACTAAAAAAGTCGCGTAAACGTTAGCCACTCGTTAGTGATAATAGGATCTCCATTTGAGGGGGTCCTATTACTTTTGCCCAGACATATCACGCAGAGGCAACCTGGCTGTTTGTTATTCCTAGGCCACCGAGTGTGGCTCGAAAAACAACAGAGTAGTGGGTTGTTTTGCTCTCTTGGTTGAACGATACGCCCGGCAAAATCTGGAGGGCGTAACATTCCAAACAGCGTGACAGTTAAAGCATTGATAATGTCGTAAATCCGATTGTTGTAGGCTCTTATTATTACAGTAGGGACAAATACTACGGGCATAAAGCCAATCTCGATAGGTGTCCAAACAGTCCTGAATATGGCTCTCGTCAATGACTATGCCGAGTTCGCCCGATAGCTGCTTAGCTTTTTCCCAGGCAGCAACCTCGAGTCGCAAGAGCTCAAAGTCAGTCTTATATGTGGTATGTCCTAACAAGGCATGGCTCGTTTCGTGCAATAGTGACCAGATCGAAGTGGGTTCGTCAGACTTTTTACTATAAAACACCTGATTTGTCTTAGGTGACCAGTAAAAAGTAGTTCCTTCCTTGTATTCCAGCGTTGGGAACCGATCTCGCAGATGTTTAATTATTTTTTCCATATTGTTCGTGCGCTAAATCATAACAACCATATAAAACAGCCTCATCCGGTCGAGCTGCTTGTTGAAACACCGGTATGGCTATCAAAGGGTTACTGTATTGTTTAAGTTCCTCAACCAAAAAAGTCTTAAAGCGATCCAAATAAGCACCAACGCTACCACCGATAATAATTATATCTGGCTGGGTGATAGCAATTAACTCCATAAAACCTATGGTCAGATCGTGGGCGATACGATGCCAAATTGCTTCATCAGTAATATCAGCCGCCTTTTTACCAAACCGCTTCACTATTGCTCGGCCTGAAGCAAATTCTTCCCAGGGAACAAGCTTGCCGTGGTGCTCTAGTAGCATATGACCTCCCTCGCTATTGACCAAATCAGGGTCAATGGTACGACCGAAAACAAATCCGGTACCAATTCCTGTACTGATGGTGACGTACAGTATGCGTTTATCCTTTGGTAGTAACATTGATTCCGACAGGGCCCCGAGATTAGCGTCGTTTTCAATCACAATTGGACAATGGAAGATACGCTCTGCGTCAGCTTGTATCGACACATTATGCCAAGGTAAATTGCCGAAGTACTCACCGATACCCCGTGCCCGATCAAGCTTACCCGGTACAGCAATACAGCCAGCTTTAAAATCTGAGGTATGCAATGAAGCCACAGTCTTTTTAAGTTCTTTTAGAAAGTCTTCGTAATTTTGTGGTGTCTGAAAACGTATTTTTTCAGTCACAACGCCATCATCATTAAGTACGCCAACCAGCGTCTTTGAACCACCAATATCTACCCCTGTGTACATGTTACTTTCAGTTTAGCATACGTTTCCGCTAGGTTCTCTTTACCTCAAGGTGATAAACAAGTATAATGCAGGTAACGTTGTGGACAAAACCAGACTCGGTTACGAAAGGTGACTTAGTCTGTCTAACACGGAATACATTATTAAGGAGGCAATGAGTGTCTATATGCCAAAAGACACCACTATAACGATGGATGATTTGCTGAAAACCAGCAACATCGAACGACTCACAACCGGTAGCGTAGTCGAAGGCGTAGTAACATCCGTTAAAAAACATGAGATCTGGGTAGATCTTGGCGCCAACGGTACTGGTGTAGTGCTACGTAGAGAAATTGGTCACAGTCCACAGTTGGACGTTGGCCTGCCTGTTACTGTTAGTGTGATCGACCCAGAGATGGAAGAAGGTTACGCTCTATTAAGTATGAAGCGAGCCGTTAAAGACCGTGGATGGGATGAGCTGCAGCGGGTTTTTGAGACTCAGGAAATCACTGAAATTGTTCCATATGATGCTAATCGCGGTGGTTTATTGGTTGAACTTGAAGGTATTCGAGGATTTTTACCCGTATCGCAGTTAGCGGCGGGGCACTACCCGCGTGTTTCGGGAGCTGATAAAGACGAGATTCTGCAAAAGTTGAATGTACTCGTTAATAAACCTTTACGTGTTCGCATTCTTGATGTTAGCCGTAAGGATAATAAGCTGATTTTTTCAGAAAAAGAAGCAGTTAAAGATGATATGCAAAGTCGGTTTGCTGAGCTAAAAGTTGGTGAAGTTGTCGAGGGTATTGTTACGGGGGTCATAGATTTTGGCGCATTTGTTAATGTTGATGGTATCGAGGGACTTGTCCATATTTCAGAAATTTCCTGGGAGAGAGTAGACAACCCCCGAAATTACGTAAAAATAGGCGATAAGATTAAAGCTAAAATTATTGCTATCAACAAAGACCGTCTTTCGTTGAGTCTTAAACAAATGTCCGAGGATCCCTGGCTAGCGGAGATAAAAGCATTTAAAAAGGGCGATGTAGTCGAGGGGAAAATTACTCGTATCACACCTTTCGGAGCATTCGTTCAGCTTAGTCCATCGGTTGAAGCACTAGTTCACGTGTCCGAGATGGGTGACAGCGAAACGGTTGATCCTGAGCAGCTATTCCAACTCAATGAAAAGAAAAAATTCAAAGTTCTTGATATAGATAAAGACGGCCGCAAGATAGCTTTAAGTCTTAAAGATACTAATTCGAAATCATGAAGTCGATATAATTTATGCCCCCAACAATTGGACAAGCGGGGGGCATAGCTAACCAAGGAAGGAGTGTCCACAATCATGGCAGCAACAATAGAAATTGAAGACATGATCACGGTTGGCACTCTGGCTGAGAAGCTAATGATACCCGTTAGCCGCCTGATTGCCGAGCTTATGAAGAACGGCGTAATGGTCACGGTTAATGAACAGATAGACTTTGATACAGCCCAGATTATAGTTGAAGAACTTGGTCTTGATTTTAGCCTCCAAAAACAAGCAAAGGCAGAAGCCCCATTACTCAGCCACAAGAAAGTGGCTAGCGAAAATGCCCAATCACGGCCTCCAGTCGTCGCTGTGATGGGCCATGTTGATCATGGTAAAACAACTCTTCTTGACGTCATTCGTGGGACCGATGTCGCTAAACGTGAGGCTGGGGGCATTACTCAACACATATCGGCTTATCAAGTGGAACATAAAGGCCGAAAAATAACCTTTCTTGATACACCGGGACACGAGGCTTTTGCCGCCATTCGTGAACATGGGGCACACCTAACTGATATTGCCATTGTTGTTGTGGCTGCAGATGACGGTATCAAACCCCAAACCATTGAAGCCATCAGGTTTGCTCGTAAAGCCGGTGTTAGGATTATTGTGGCAATCAACAAAATCGATAAAACTGGCGCCAATGTTGAACGCGTAAAGCAGCAGCTTTCTGAGCAAAAATTACTCGTTGAGGAGTGGGGTGGCGATACCATTGCTTTGGAAATGAGTGCCAAAACCGGCAAAGGCGTTAACGAGTTGTTAGACATGATTTTACTCGTCGCTGATGTAGATAACTTGCGTGCAGACACTGATGTCCCGGCGCGTGGACTTATTATTGAGTCACACGTCGAACAGGGCCGAGGGCCAATTGCAAATGGGCTTATCGAGGAAGGAATTTTGCGTCAAGGAGATTTTGTAGTTGCCGGTGCAACTTATGCTAAACTTCGTAATCTTGAGTCCTCAAATGGTAAGCCTCTTCAAGCGGCTAGTCCTTCAACCCCAGTTGTTATGAGTGGGTTTAAGGTATTGCCGGAGTTTGGGGAAGAGTTTTCGGTTGCAAAGGACGAAAAAGTTGCACGGTCTATGGCTGAGAAACGTTCCAATGAGGGAACACTTACTGGCCGAACCAAAGGAATGACCAGTAATGAATTTCTCCGTATGATAAAACGCGATAATGAAACAAACGAGCTAGATGTTGTTATAAAAGCCGACACTCAAGGATCGCTTACATCGGTCATTGATAGCTTAAAAACACTAGATAATGACGAAGTAATGGTGCGGATTGTCGGCTCTGGGATAGGATCGATAACAGAGAACGATCTATATCTGGCTCATGCCAGTAATGCGATAGTTTACGGCTTTAACGTCACTATGCAAAGTAATGTTAAGCATCTTGCTAGTCGCCAGAAAGTCATAGTGCGCTTGTTTGATATCATATATGAGCTAATTGATGACGTTCGTGAAGATTTAAAGGCATTACTTAGCCCAACTATTGTCAAAACTGAGTTGGGACGATTACTTGTACGAGCTATATTTAAGACTACAAAGTCGGAAGTCATTTGTGGAGGCGAAGTAACTAAGGGCAAACTTACTTTGCCGGCACTTGCTACTGTTATGCGCGGCGATGATGTCTTAGCCGAAGTCGAAATATTAGGGCTTAAGCGAGGCCCCACAGAAGTCAAAGAGGTTCTCGAGAAGGAAATGTGTGGCGTAAACTTTAAAACAACCCATAAGCTTGAGCTCCAAGAAGGGGATAGATTGGAATTCTTTAGGCGTGAGTCCGTTGCTCGTTCTCTAGTGATATAATGGCCAATATGACAGATGCGCCCAAGAGTACGCTTCGAATTGATAATGGCCTACTACAGGAGCTTGGCTTAGATGGATTGCCACCAGCGGATAAGACAAGCCTACTAAAACACATATACGAGACGCTCGAGATGAGGGTTGGTATGCGTTTGGCTGATCAGATGACTAATGAGCAGCTTGATGAATTCGAGCAATTTTTTAATGCCAAAGACGATGCTGGAGCTTTTCGTTGGCTAGAAACAAATTTCCCCAACTATAAAGAGATCGTTGCTGATGAATTTGCAAAACTCAAGGGTGAAGTCGCCCAAACAGCTCCCCAGATTCTTGCTGCCGCCCAAAACCAAGCGGTGGATCCCAGTCAACAAACATCTTAGAATTTTCAGAGAAACTTCTGATATCCTGCCAGAAAGGCCTCGATCGGCATTTCAGATTTGCCAGCTGGCTTAAGCCGTTTTATCTCTAGGCTGCCTTGCCCGCAGTGCACGAATAATTGTTTATTGTTAATAAAAACAATACCCGGTTTGCCTGCCAGGTCGTTTGCGGTAGCGTTAATGACGATAACCTCTCTATTTGCCAAAACAGTACGACTCCTAGGCCATTCGCTGTATGCACGCACTTCTCGTTCAAGCTGTGTGGCGGACTTAGTCCAATCGATAACGCCGTCGTCTTTGGTTAACTTTCGGGAGTAGGACGGAATTTTATTACCAACAATATTAACCTGATTTTGTGAGATCGGAGTGACTTCACGATCTAGATATAAAGGGACGACTGTCCTTAGCATTGAATCACTTATCAAGATTAGTTTTGAGGTCAAACTCGGCGTTGTTTCATCTTTTGAGATGTCGCACACTGACTGAGCTAGCAATAAACCCTCATCCATGTGCTCATCTAGGAGCATAAGGCTTACGCCGGTCTGCGCTTGTCCGCTTAATATCGCAAATGTAATTGGGTCGGCACCTCGCCATTCGGGTAATAAACTAAAGTGGCTGTTGATAATACCCAAAGGGAAATAGTCTATCACACCCCGGCTAATTATGATTCCAAAATCAATCAATATTGCTAGAGGACTCTTAAATTTTGTGTCTGCAAATAGCAGATCTAGTTCCTGCTTGTTGTTGACGGCATACGTCGGCACCATGCCATTATTTGGTTTCATATCATGAATGGTTGCTGGCTTTGTAATTATGGCCTCAATATTGAAGCTAACCGAAAGTAATTCAAGTGCTTTGGCGGCAACTGGCCCACTTCCAAAAAACACAACCCTAGGTATGTTATCTCTCATTTCGTGCCTTTCCAGAGCACTTTGTTTTTTCGGATAACTTTGTCGAAGTTTAATTGTTCCAATGAGCCATCTTCTTTAAGCCGGTAGAAAGCATCAGGTTTATCTTTGATATGATCTATAAAAAGGACGCCGTTCAAGTGATCGATCTCATGTTGAAAAATACGCGCCAAAAAGCCTTCGACTGTAACCCTGAAAGGATGGCCCTTTTCGTCTATTGCTTTAACGCGTACCTTCGTGTATCTCGGGACTTTTCCGTAGATATCCTTAACGCTTAAACAACCTTCAAAATCTTCTTCAATATCGCCCTCAAGCTTGGTTATCACAGGATTAATAAAAGCCGTAAAAGTTAGGTCTTCTTTGTTGTCATAATCATTACGAACCACGATTATTTTATATGGTTGATTAATCTGAACGGCCGCTAAAGCCACGCCCACTTCATGTTCGCGGCTGAGATCCCATCTAATCGTTGCCGTTTTCATATCATTGATAATTTTTAAAATCTCAGGCGTGACTATACCAACTCTCTGAGACTTCTTCCGGAGGTTAGTGTGTGGAAGGGCTATAACGCCAATTGTCGACGTGGACATGTCAGCAAGTAGTATAGCGTATCAACAGATTGAATGGAAACACTAGAGTAAATCTATCGGGTCAATATCATAGCTCCAGCCATTTGTGGGTATCTCTGCGATGGCCGACAGCAAACTACTGCGTTTATTGGCTTTTATGACAAGCTGCCAGTAGTATTTGTCGCTAACCTTTTCGTGAAAGGCTGGCGCAGGTCCTTCAACCTGTATAGCTAAGCCACTTGACGCCAGTTGATCTTTTATCAACTGTGAGGCTTTTTCGGCGCTAGCGGCTGATGTTCGCTTACAGGTTAGTTTTAGAAGATGGCAAAACGGCGGATATTTGTATTGTTGACGTTCCTGAATCTCAGCATCGTAGAAACTGTTCCAATCATTTTGTAGAGACGCTTTAAGTAACTGGCTATCTGGATGATAGGTTTGGATTATGGCTTGACTTTCAGTATGCCCGCGGCCAATGCGACCCAGGACTTGGGTGAGTAATTGGTAGGTTCGTTCTTGGGCGGTATAGTCCGGCAGATATAGACTACTATCGGCGGCAATGACGCCTAAAGTACTCAAGTGCGGCAAATCTAGCCCCTTAGCTAATACCTGGGTGCCAATCAATATATCAACCTTACCTTCAATGATGTTTTGATATTGATTTTCTAGACGCTCAGGCTTAAGGTTGTCTGTGTCAAAACGTAAAACTCGGGCCTCCGGGAATATACGACTAACTTCTTCAACCACAGCCTTGGTTCCAAAACCGTGTAATATAATCTCGGTATTTCCGCATTTTGGGCAACTAGTGACAGGTATTTGGTGGTAACCGCAGACATGACATTGGAGCTGGTGCTTATCACCATGGTAAGTGAGCGGTAGATCACAACGAGAGCACAGTGCTTGCCAACCACATTTCTGACAAAGTGTGATTCGTGCCGTTCCTCGTCGGTTAAGATAAAGCAAAGACTGTTCATTTCTCTCTAGGCTGCGGGTCATAGCTTGAATAAGAGGTAAGGATAAATGAGGTGTTCGGGGGAATTGCTCCCGGTTCTTTAAATCAACGATGATAACTTTATGTTTTTGATGTTGTGAAATGGCTAGTTGATCCAGATGGACAACCGGCTTACGTTTTTCGAGAGCCATGTAATAGTCTGCAACGGCCGGTGTTGCTGAACCAAAAATTAATATTGCTTGATGTAGGTGGCTGAGCTGAGAGGCTACGCGAGTTGCATGATAATAGGGAGATTGACCCTGCTTATAGGCTTGATCGTGGGATTCATCAACAACAATTAGTCCCAAGTTAGTTATTGGACAGAAGAGTGCAGATCTTGGTCCTATTACGACGATCGGTAATTTTGCTTTCAAAACTCGTAGCCACGCTATGCCGCGTTGTTTATCAGTAAGTTGGGAGTGCAGCACAATAACACGGTTACCGAATATTTGCCTAAAGGTTATGGCGAGCTGGGAAGTTAATCCAATCTCTGGGCTAAGGACTAAAACTGAGCGGCCATTTTTAATTGTCTTCGCCGCTAGTTCTGTGTAAACACGAGTTTTGCCACTGCCCGTTCGACCGTGCAGTATATAGGTGTCGGGTTTTTGTATGTGAGCTATCGCAAGCTTCTGATCTGCAGTCAATGATGGCTGCAAAGAAGACTTAACTAACGCAGTTTCAGGATACTTGTCCTGATTAACAAAATTTATTACTTTGGGAATAAATAATTGGGTAATGATACCAATCGGCGAAGGATAAAATTTCTGTAACCATACAGCTAGCTCGAGCGTTACTTTTGGCAATACAGGGATATCGATAACTTTATCAATGGGTTTAGTTGGAAAAACAGGTTTCGGCACCTCTTTGATGATGATTCCGAATACTTTTTGCTTACGGAGCGTAACCTCAACCACTGTTCCAGGTAATAATTTGCTGCTGGACTTGTATGTCAAAGCTTGATTGCCACGATATTGAGCGGATCTTACCCAAACGTAATAATGAAACATTTTACTCCCTTTGAGTACCATTATAACTTGCAGTATGTCACAGAACGCATTATGATTAAAAAAGCAACAAGGGGGGCTTTAGTTAACGGCCTATGTTGTAAGAGATAACAAGCTTATGCTAGACATATTTATTACATCCAGAGTCAGACGTAAAATCATTGTAATTTACGCAAAATACCCCGACTTTAAGACCCACGTTAGAGGGTTAGCTAAACTTATCAAAGAAGATGCCGGCAATATCCAAAGAGAACTTAAAAGATTAGAAAAGGTTGGTTTCTTGATTTCTGAGAAACAAGGCAATACAAAAGTTTATTACACCAATAAACAATTTCCAATTTTTAAAGAATTGCAAAGTATCGTGTTGAAATCACAACGAACAAGTCAAAAGAAGGCTTTTACGCCCTAATTTACTTGTAAATTAACACCTTTCAAGCTACAATATTTCTCGATGATACAAGTAACTCGTAAAGATCCTAAAGAATCAGTTGAAAATCTGCTACGTCGTTTTAACCGAAAAGTGCAGCAGTCTGGTGTAGTAACGCTTGTCAAACGTAATCAATATTTTGAAAAAGATATGAGTAAACGCGAGCGTCGCATCAGAGCTATCCTTCGCCAAGAGTATAAAGCTTCTAAGCTCAAAAAGATCAAGCTCGGCCAACGATAACTAGACTGCATGCTGGAAGAAAGAATTAACCAAGACCTTAAAACCGCATTGCTTGGGGGAGATAAGCTAACCGTGAGTACTTTAAGGGTAGTTAAGAGTGCAGTTCTAAATGTTAAAGTCGCCAAAAATACTCGCGATCAAGTCATGCCAGACGATGAATTAATCATGATACTGCAAAAAGAAGTAAAGAATCGCCAAGAAAGTGCAGAACTCTATAAACAGGGTGGTGATAACAATCGAGCAAACCAGGAGTTGGCCGAAAAAACTATCATCCAGAAGTATTTGCCAGCCCAACTCGACGAAACCGCTATCGTAAAATTGGTGGATGCGACTATCGGAGCAAACAATGCTCATGCCCAAAACAGCATGGGTGAGATTATAGCGAAAGTTCGACAACAAACTGCTGGGCAAGCAGATGGCGCCTTGATAGCTCGTATTGTAAAAGATAGGTTGGCACAATGATTCTACTAATGGGCGTAGCAGGCAGCGGCAAAAGCACCCAGGGACGATTATTCGCAGATGAGCAAGGGTTTGCGTGGATCTCAACAGGCGAGCTACTACGAGTTCTAATAACTGGCAAACGACGCCAAGAAATGCTTCAAGGCAAACTCTTAAGCGATCAAGAGATGGTCAATATACTAGATAAAATCTTTGATCTTGTTGATCTAAAGAAAGAGTTTGTGCTTGACGGATTTCCACGGACCGTTCCACAGGCTGAATGGTTATTGGAACAAACCAAGCAGGGGAGGTTAAGTATCGACGTGGTGTTTAATCTTACGGTGTCTCAGGAAGTTAGCCGTCGACGATTGCAGGCTCGTGGTCGCCAGGATGACATTGATGAGGTTATTGATAAAAGATTTAGAGAATACGATGAAGTGACTCAACCAATCATCGCGCTTTTTAGGAATCGTAGCTTAACTGTCTACGAGATTGACGCTAGCCAAGATCCACAAGCAGTCCGCGACGAAATTTGGCAACGAGCTAAAAGTCTCAATATAGTCCCAGATGACAACAAGAATTAAAACTGCCTCTGAGATAGACGCCATGAGAGAAAGTGGCCGTATGCTGGCTACAGTGTTGAAAATAGTATCTGAGCATGCCAAAGCCGGTGTTTCTACGAAAGACTTAGCAAATATTGCTGCCCATGAAACCAAAGCTCTGGGAGGTCAACCAAGTTTTCTGGGCTATCAGGGTTTCCCGGATGTTATTTGTGTTTCTATTAATGATGAAGTAGTCCACGGTATACCTAGCCCAACGCGCTTACTTTCGGATGGTGATATAGTCGGTCTTGATTTTGGCGTAACTTACAGAGGTATGATAACTGATAGTGCAATTAGCCTTATTGTTGGCAGAGCACCACACAATGCAAAACATCAAAAGTTGCTCCAGATCACCAAACAATCAATGTTTGCGGGCATTAACGTTGTGCACGACAAAATAAGAGTCGGCGATATCGGTGCGGCTATTGAATCGACGGTAAAACCCTATGGCTACGGTATCGTTAGGGATCTAGTTGGACACGGTGTTGGACACCATCTTCATGAGGATCCCAATATCCCAAATTATGGTAAAGCCAATACCGGACCCTGGCTTGCCGCTGGCATGACTATTGCTATTGAACCTATGATTACGCTTGGGGCTGAACAAGTCTATATATCAGATGATGACTGGACAATAAAAACTGTCGATGGTTCATGGTCGGCCCACTTTGAACACACCATACTGATTATTGAAGACGGCGCAGAAATCATTACTAAACTGTAGCCTCACAGTTAAGCTTGCCCAAAGAGAAGTGTAAGCGTTATACTTATTGCAAAATAACATGCGCGATTCTTCCATAAATCATTTCGTTGGACTCGATATTGGCACTAGTACAGTTCGTTGTGTGGTCGGAATGCTCGATCCGAGTGGAAGCGGCAAGTTGTCAATTATCGGTCACGGATCTGCCCCGAACATTGGCATGCGTAAAGGAATGGTTGTGCATGTTGATGACACAGCCGAGGCAATAGCTCAGGCGCTGACAGAAGCGGAGCGAATCTCAGGTGTCCATATTAGTAGGGCCACCGTCAACATAAATGGTATTTATGTTAGCGGTATAGATTCCAAAGGCGTTATCGCAGTTGGTACTGCCAATAGTGAAATTAGTACTCAGGATCGGCAGCGTGTGGAAGAAGCAGCTACTGTGGTTAGCTTGCCACCCAACAGAGAGATTATCCAGTTTTTTGCTAAAAATTACAGCCTAGATGGCCAACGCAGCATTAAGGACCCGGTGGGTATGCGAGGTGTTCGTCTTGAGGTGGACGCACATATAGTAACAGCTGCAACTCCCAATGTGCGTAATCTTAATCTGGCGCTTGAGAAAGCGGGTATTTTACCAACACACCATACCGTTTCCAGCTTGGCCTCGGCTGAAGCCGTTCTAAGCCGTCAGCAGAAAGAAGCAGGTACTTTATTGCTGGACATAGGCTCAAGTACTACCAACCTTATCGTTGTCGAGGATGGTGAAGTTCAGCACATTGCCATAATAGGCATTGGAGGATCTTACATAACCAACGATCTGGCTATTGGGCTTAAGACGGATCTAGATATTGCGGAGCGCGTTAAAGTTGAGCACGCTATTTTGGGTGAACCCAAGAAAACACTAGCTACCGTGTCCGTTGGCAATGCACACCACTCCTTCCCAATGGAGGAAGTCACAATGATAACTGAAGCACGGGTAGACGAGTTGTTCGAATATGTTGACAAGGAATTACATAAAATACGCCGTTCTCGGAAATTACCTGGAGGTGTTGTTTTGACGGGAGGTACTGCCAAACTACCCGGGATAGCCGAATTCGCAAAAGAAAAACTTCAGCTAGCCGCTAGAATTGGCAAGCTACAACCTATTGCGGGCCTCATAGACACAGTAGACGATGTATCATACACAACGGTTGTTGGATTGATGTTGTTGGATATGCTGCTACTTCCTGATCCAATGCTTTCATCCTCATCGACAACAACAAGCCGTACGTTCGGCTTAGTGGATTCTATTTTGCAGCGTCTACGACGTCGTTAGCCGGCCGTATAAATATTTTAATCTTGCTGATCACATTAAATTTACATCAATATTTATTCTGGGCAAATTTATTGAACTGGTCATGTAGCTGGCGTATACTGCTGGTATACAATATTGAATTGAGTAGAGGGAACTTATGGCGCAGGTTATTGAACCAGCAATAGAAACATTCGCAAAGATTAAAGTTGTAGGAGTAGGCGGAGCTGGTGGAGCAGCTATTAATAGGATGGTTGAGGCTGGCATTGATAATGTGGAATATATTGCCATAAACACCGATGCTCAGGCTCTCCAGAATTCAAAAGCAAACGTCAAACTTCATATTGGTAAAGAAACAACCCGCGGTTTGGGTGCTGGAGCCGACCCAGTAGTAGGGAAAAAGGCCGCCGAAGAATCGCTAGAAGATATTAAAAAGGCTTTAAACGGTGCGGATATGGTATTCGTGACGCTTGGGGCTGGTGGTGGTACAGGCAGTGGTGCAGGCTATCTAGTGGCTCAATCAGCTAAAGACCAGGGTGCTTTGGTGGTTGGCTTTGCTACGAAACCGTTTGCTTTTGAGGGCGAAAAGAGAAGAAGGAACGCTGAAGCGGCAATTGAAAATCTTAGGCATTCAGTCGATACATTGATAATTATTCCAAACGATCGTTTATTGCAGACCATTGATCGTCAAACGCCGTTGCTTGAGGCTTTTAAAGTAGCTGATGATGTTTTGCGACAGGGGGTTCAGGGCATATCTGATCTCATCACCGTTCATGGGCTTATAAATCTCGACTTTGCTGATGTTAAAACCGTCATGAGTAACGCTGGCTCAGCTTTGATGGGCATTGGGCGTGCTAGCGGCGACAATAGAGCGGTTGTGGCTGCTCAACAAGCCATTGAGTCACCGTTACTCGAAATATCAATTGATGGTGCGCGTGGCATTCTCTTTAATGTTATTGGTGGCAACGATCTATCAATGCACGAAATTAATGCAGCGGCCGAAACGATCACAAATGCTGCTGACCCAGATGCCAATATTATATTTGGGGCAACCATAAATCCTGACCTGGACGGCGAGGTAATCGTTACAGTGGTGGCTACGGGCTTTGATGCATCTTATTTTGCTAACCGACAGACCACATCACAAACACGTCCATCGGTGGAAGACGAAAGCCCCGAAACAACTACTGAGCCAGCCAATAGCATAACCCGCGATGAGGAAACCGAGATATCTAATATGGACGTTTCGCTTGAAGAGCCTAGTCAAGCCGAAGACTTTAAGTCAGACGAGCCAATGCCTAATATTTGGGCGATTGACGAGGACGAAGAAGCTCAAAAAGACGAAGAAAAAGTGGTCACCAGTAGCGAACTAGACAATGAGGCGCCCGAAGAGCCATCGTTTCTTAGAAGACTGAAGCGCTACACTGGTCGAAAAACCAAAAAAGACGATTCTAAAGATGAAAAGTCATAAAGCGTGTACTATAAATTACACCAATAATCATTTGCAAAACACCATAGGTAGAGTTAGCATAGAGTACTAGAGCGCTATATGTATTCAGATAGCACGACTCGCACATTATTATTTTGTGAATAAAGGAGATGTGCAATGAAATGCAATCGCTGTAAGCACGATGATACTAAGGTAATTGAGTCGCGTGATGTAGCAGACGGCCAGTCTATCCGTCGCCGCCGTGCCTGTACTGCCTGTAACTATAGATTCACTACATATGAGAGGGTTGAACACCCCCAATTAGTTGTCATCAAGAACGACGGAACCAGGGAACTGTTTAATCGCGATAAATTGCTAGCAGGTCTCTACCGAGCTACTGAAAAGACGTCGGTAGGCAATGTCCAGCTTGAAAGACTGGTTGCGGATATTGAAGACAGTCTATACGCGAGCGGAGAGGGCGAAGTCAAGAGTTCAGCCATCGGCGAATTGGTTATGGAGCGCCTGGCCCTACTGAATGAAGTAGCCTATGTACGTTTTGCAAGTGTTTACAGGAGGTTCAAGGATATAACTGGGTTCGAGAAAGAGTTGTCCAACATTAGACACCAGCGAAATAGCAGACAGTTCGTCAAGAAATCTTAGACTTGACAGTTGCCTATGGGTTTTATGGGTTGAGCGCAACAATCAACCATAAAGCTCATGGGGAGCTCATCAGTCGGTGTGTGAGAGCAACCGACCGGAAGGACTCTAAACAAACAATAAATAAATTTACTAAATAAAAGTGAGGGAAATATGAGCCAAACCACAAGCCTAAAGATTGGGCGTTACTTTACTCGCCCCCAAACTAAGGCGTATAACCAACTTAAATGGGTTAAACGCGATTCAGTCATTGTTAACCCAATGACTAGTAAGCCGGTGTTTGAGCAAAAAGGGGTTGAATTTCCAAGTGGGTGGTCGCTTAACGCTATTAATATTGTGGCTCAGAAGTATTTTACTGGTACACCGGATACCTCGGGTAGAGAGTGGTCGCTCAGGCAGCTCATAGATCGAATTGTTGATACCATCACACGTCAAGGAACCCAAGAAGGTTATTTTGAGTCTGACGCCGAGGCCGAAGACTTTAGGGAAGAACTCAAATATGTATTAGCAACTCAACGGGCAGCATTTAACTCGCCGGTATGGTTTAACATCGGTGCCGCCGACAGGGCCCAGCAGGCAAGCGCCTGTTTTATCTTAAAAGTTGAAGATACCATGCCATCCATTCTTAACTGGTACGTGGAAGAGGGCATGATATTTAAGGGTGGTTCGGGGGCTGGCATAAACCTTAGCCCGCTACGTTCGTCAATCGAGCAGCTAAGAAAAAGTGCCGGAACGGCTTCCGGTCCGTTAAGCTTTATGCGCGGCGCTGATTCATCTGCCGGAGCTATAAAAAGCGGTGGCAAAACCCGAAGAGCTGCGAAAATGGTCATACTTGACGCTAGTCACCCAGACGTAGAAGAATTTATTTGGTGTAAGGCACTTGAAGAGCGCAAAGCTCGTGCTCTAGAGGCTGCTGGGTTTGACATGACCCTGGATGGTAAGGACTCGTTTAGCGTTCAATACCAAAATGCCAATAATTCTGTGCGTGTCACGGACGAATTTATGCAAGCGGTAGTCGATGATAAAGATTGGGCCCTACGTGCAGTTACAACTGGCAAAATTACAAAAACCATCAAAGCCCGAGAACTTTTCCATCAAATTGCTCAAGCTGCCCACGAGTGTGCTGATCCGGGTATGCAATTTGACACTACCATTAACAGATGGCACACCGTGCCAAATGCCGGTAGAATTAACGCCAGTAATCCCTGTAGCGAATATATGCATCTTGATAATTCAGCCTGTAACCTGGCCAGCATTAATTTACTTAAATACTTGGGTGAGGACGATTCATTTGATATTGAGGCGTTTAAACATACAGTTGAGCTTGTTATAACAGCTCAAGAGATTTTGGTAGGCTATTCAGAATATCCAACTGAAAAAATTACCAAAAATGCACGAGCATTTAGGGAATTAGGACTCGGTTATGCTAATCTAGGAGCACTTCTAATGGCTCAGGGTTTGCCTTACGACTCAAATGAGGGTCGTGCCCAAGCTGCCGCCATGACGGCGTTGATGACGGGTTGTGCATATGCTACAAGCGCCAAGATTGCACACTTAGTGGGTCCTTTTGCTGGTTATCTTAAAGACCGCGAAGGCATGCTGAATGTCCTGCGGATGCATCGAGAAGAAGTGTCTCGCATTGATGCCAATCTTGTATCCGAAGAGCTGCTAAGTGCTGCTGCTAGTGTGTGGGACGAAGCTGTAGAGCTCGGCGAACGGTACGGTGTTAGAAACTCACAGTCCACCCTTTTGGCGCCGACAGGCACAATAGGACTGATGATGGACTGTGATACTACAGGCATTGAGCCAGACCTTGGTCTTGTAAAAGTTAAGAAGTTGGTTGGCGGCGGGACGATGAATATTGTTAACCAAACAGTCCCGCGGGCTCTCCGTGCCCTGAATTATTCTCAGGCACAAATTGAAGATATCGTTAGCTACATTGATACAGAAAAAACAATATTAGGTGCACCACATCTTAAGAGGGAGCACGAACCGGTCTTTGCATGCTCCATGGGCGACAACGCCATACATTACCTTGGACACGTCAAAATGATGGCTGCAGTTCAGCCCTACCTATCCGGTGCAATTAGTAAAACCGTCAACATGCCAGAAGATGCGACAGTCGAAGATGTTGAACAACTACATATTGATGCTTGGAAAATGGGCCTGAAAGCAGTCGCTATCTATAGGGATAACTGTAAAGTAGCACAGCCGTTATCGATGGCTAAAAAAGAAGGTAGCGAGAAAGAGCCGGAAACTTCGGTAGTAGCTAACGAGCCAGCTGTCCAAATGGCTAATAATAGGATTGTCGTCAAAGGAGCGGTGCGTCGTTTGCTGCCGAGACGGCGTAACAGCAAAACTTATAAGTTTCACATTGCTGACCTTAAGGGATTTCTGACAGTCGGTGAATACGAAGACGGCACGCCCGGCGAGCTTTTCATAAGCGTCTCAAAGCAAGGATCGACTCTTTCGGGCCTCATGGATTCCTTCGCAATTGCCGTTAGTCATGGCCTGCAATACGGTGTACCACTTAAAAGCTACGTCCGTACCTTAATGAATACAGGCTTTTCTCCCTCTGGGATTACTGATGATGAAGAGATACGAACGGCCAGCTCAATCACGGACTATATTTGCCGTCGTCTAGCTCTTGATTATCTATCTTTCGACGATCGTCTTGAGCTTGGTTTGGCATCCCTAGACGATATGCCCGTACAACAGACGACACTGCTAACTGATGATAGATCGGCTGCAAGTCAACTCATAACAGCTAGCGAAGAATTGCCTCAACAAAGTAACATAGCCCAAGAAGAAGCAATAAATAGAGAGCTAGCCAAAGAAAAATCGCTAAACCCGCCCGAAGAAGCTGAAGAAAGATCAGTCGAGATCATAAGGGATACTAAAACTACCACTAAAGACAGCACCGCACCACTTTGTTACAACTGTGGTAATCAAACACAGCGCTCAGGTAGTTGCTATGTTTGTACGTCTTGTGGATCAACCACAGGCTGTAGTTAAGCAGAGCAGGGTACTTGTTATCTCTCCTTAGTGAAAATCATAATAGAAAATTGGCTCAATTTACGTGACCGTATGCTGGCATATATGTTAAACTTTACGCGATGAAAGTGCTTGTCCTATATCGGCCAAATTCGGAAGAAGCCAGAACCGTCGAATCGTTTGTACATGACTTTCAATCTCGTCATGAAACTGGGCGGCTAGAGGTTTTGGATGTTAATACACGTGACGGCTACGCGACCGCGACACTTTACGACGTCATGAGTTACCCGGCAATTCTAGTATTGCGCGACGACGGTTCAATCTTGAAGTCCTGGGAAGGTGAAATGTTGCCATTGATGGATGAGATTGCTTACTACACCTATTCTGGTAACTGAATAAGTTACTCGTGTTGCAGTCAACTGATGCTTGAGGTATAGTACGAGCGTGTGATTTAGATAAGCGTTTCGCTGTAAACTAGCGACGAAGCGGTCTATCAGCCGCGAGCAGCAGGAAGAACTAGACGAGTGTCTTGTAGTAGAACCTGACGGGGAGCCCGTTATAGCCGCGAGTGAGCGCTAAAAGAAGCACTTCTTTTGGAAACTGGATGGTACCGCCCTTAAGTAAAATGGGTTCCAGCGTCTAAGAGTAGTGCTTTTATATTAAAGGGGTAATAAGTGTCAGATCAGAAGAAACATTTTTTAGCCGAAATAGAAGAGCAAATGTTGCAAACCTGGGACCAGGAGAAAACATTTGAAAAAAGTCTTGAAGAACGGCAAGGGCGTGAAATATTTAGTTTTTACGATGGCCCGCCTTTTGCAAACGGTGTTCCGCATTATGGACATTTTGTGCAAACAACCATTAAGGACGCTGTTACTAGGTACAAGACAATGCGGGGTTACTACGTACCTCGCCGGGTCGGTTGGGATACTCATGGGCTGCCTGTAGAATATGCCATTGAAAAGGAGCGTGGCTTCAGGGGTAAACAAGACATTGTTTCGTATGGTATTGATAGATTTAATGACGAATGCCGTGAATCAGTTTTCAAATATCGAGATGTTTGGGAACAGATGTTTCGGAGAGTTGGTCGTTGGGCAGATTACTCAAAATCGTATGCCACTCTTGATGAGAATTATATTGAAAGTGTTTGGTGGGTCTTCAAGACAATTTATGATAAGGGTTTAGTCTACAAGGACTTTCGATCTACCCCGTATTGCCCACGTTGTGCCACACCACTTAGCAATTTCGAGCTTAACCAGGGCTATCAAGACAACATAGCCGACCCAAGTCTTTTCGTTAAATTTAAAATCGTCGACCAGGACATTTCGCTACTGGGTTGGACAACTACGCCGTGGAGTTTGCCTGGCAATGCGGCTGTTGCAGTTAACCCAGAGGCTACATATGTCTATGTCGAGCTCAGGGACGACGATAATAACAACGAAGTGTTAATCTTGGCCAAGAATCGACTGAGTATTCTCGATGTTAAAGCTTATCGCATAACAAAAGAGGTTAAAGGCAAAGAACTAGTTGGTTTATCTTATCACCCACTTTTCAATCTAAGTAACCTCGGCGAATATACTAATACTGCCGACTTATACCATGTTTGGCCAGCTGACTTTGTCAGTATTGACGAAGGCTCGGGAGTTTTGCACGTCGCACCGGCATTTGGCGAAGACGACCTTCAGTTTGGTAAAGAGCATAATCTGCCGGTGTTGCTTACGGTCGATGAATTTGGAAAATTAAAAACAAGCATTGATTTACCAACGGAGATAGGTGGCCAATTTTTCAAAAAAGCAGACGAAACGATCATAGAATATTTGACCCACAAGGGTAGCATTTACTCAGCCGAAACCATTATTCACACCTATCCTTTTTGCTGGCGATGTGACACACCGCTGCTGTATTATGCGACCGACTCATGGATGATAAGAGTTTCGCCCATGAAGGACGCACTAGTAAGCAATAACCAGCAAATTAACTGGGTCCCCGAGCATATCAAAAATAGACGCTTCGGCAATTGGCTTGAAAATGCCCGGGACTGGTCAATTAGTCGAAACCGTTTCTGGGGAGCGCCCATACCAGTATGGGTAAGCGATGACGGTGAAGTAGTTGTCATTGGTAGTGTTGAAGAGCTCAAGCAAAAGGCGATTAACCCTGATAGTATCGGCGATCTGCACAGGCCATTTATTGACAACGTTGAAATATTAACAACTTCTGGAAAAAAAGCTAAGCGCATAACAGAGGTCTTTGATTGTTGGTTCGAGTCTGGCTCAATGCCTTACGCTCAAGATCATTATCCGTTTGAAAATGCTGATGAGTGGTCAAAATGTTTCCCGGCTACCTTTATTGCTGAAGCAATCGATCAAACAAGGGGTTGGTTTTACACCTTGCACGTCTTGGCAACTCTACTTTTCGATAAACCTGCCTTTCAAAACGTAATCTGTAGCGGCTGGATTGTCGCAGCGGATGGCGAGAAATTATCTAAAAGAAAAAAGAATTATGCACCGATGGACGAGATATTTGATCAATTCGGTGTCGACACCCTAAGATTTTTTATGGCTAGTAGCCCAATCGTCAACGGTGAAGATGTGCGCTTTAGCGTTGATTACTTAAGAGATGTTCAGCGTAAGGTTTTCATGACGCTATATAACACGTACAGTTTTTACAAACTTTATGCCGACGTTGATCACTGGAAACTAACTCAGCCTCTAGTTGAGCCCGAAAGCAGTAACGTGCTTGATCGGTGGATGCTATCACGCTTAAATTCAGCTATCCAAGAGGTTACTAAAGCAATGGATGACTATCACCTTGATAAGGCCACACGGCCGATCAGCGACCTTCTTGACGATATCAGCAACTGGTTTGTTCGCCGATCACGTCGCCGCTTTTGGAAAAGCGAAGACGATGCCGATAAGCAGCAGGCCTATTCAACACTAAACTTTGTGCTGTTAAGACTTTGTCAGCTTATGGCGCCCTTCTCGCCGTTTTTGACAGACTTTATCTGGCGTGAATTGGTGCAGGGCACAGATTTACCGAAATCAGTTCATCTAAGTGATTGGCCGCAGACTAACGAAATCAATCAACCGCTTTTGGATCAAATGGCTCAGGCTAGGCAATATATCACAATTGGATTAGCTCAAAGGGCTGAAGCAAAGATCAGAGTTCGTCAACCGCTAGCCTCTGTGGTTGTCCCAAAGCTGCCAGATCTCTATAAGGAATTAATAGCTGAAGAATTAAATATTAAATCTGTTGAGTGGGGCGATGGAGTTAAGATAAACATACAGGTTACACCGGAACTAAAACGTGAAGGTCTAATCCGTGATGTTGTACACAAAATACAAAGTGCTCGTAAAGAGGCAGGTCTAGATGTTGACGACCGGATAAACTTGTCACTTGTGACAACGGATGATGAACTAGAAAAGGCCATTAACGAGCACACTGATATTATAAAAAACGAAGCACTTGCCCTAGAACTAGTTCATCAAAATAACGTAGTAAATGGTTTCAAACAAGACGTTTTGGTTGATAACAAGACGTTAGGTATAGCTATCGAACGGATTAATAAAAAGTAAAATCCTTGACGTTAATAGCGTAGATGTAAATGTAAGATTACTCGTTTAAGAAACACAACGGAGTAAGGTACTATTTACAGATACATCCGTATCTGATAGTATCTGATGGTAATCTAATCCTACTAACAGAAAGCATGATTGCTATGAAAAAAGCTGTGATCGAGGTTGGCGGTAAACAATATCTGGTTCACGAAGGTGAAGCAGTTAATGTCGAGCTATTGGAGCAGCAAGGCAAGACAGTTTCGTTTAATCCGCTGCTAGTCATTAATGAAGACAAAATTAATATTGGCACACCACAAGTAACATCGGCTAAGGTGACGGCAGATATTATAGACAAAGATGTAAAAGCCGAAAAAGTGCTGTCAATCAGATATGAAGCCAAAAAGCGTGTTCATAAAATCCACGGTCACCGCCAGCACCAGACAAGCTTAAAAATAACCAGGATTGAGTAGTTGAGTAGTTCAAATTTTTGACCCTAAATTATAAATTTCAACAGCAAAATCAAACGTAAACCTGCCAATTGTGGATAACTATCCGAGCTTTATTGGGGTGTAGTTAATATAACTACTGATAAACCTTTCCAAAGATATTTAATAAGACAAATCAGTTTATGTAATTAGGAGAAATAGCTGACTTTGTAATGATTTAAACAACAAATTAACATTTAAAGCCTTACTTTTATTGTCTTACTAACTCTTACGATTTTTGTTCAGTTTACTCTTGTTGAGAGCGGTTCACTAGACCATAATAGTCTAAGGATTAGAGCTAGGGTTTCCGGGCGTAGTCCAAAAAATAAGCATCGGTTCTAAATCATTTAGATTTAGATCGGGTTTAAATTATAAAACCAAAATGCGCATATAAACATCGTAAAAATGCGGAAAAGTTCTCAAGCACCCCCTGGGTAGACAAACCTCGGGGGTGTTTGCTTCTTTATATGATAGTGATTTAAATGGGTACGGTTGTTTTGCAGTTAATAGTGTTTTTAGGCTAAGAGGATACCAGGCTGCCGTAACCCGCGATAGTTTGACCGGGCCAACAGATGCCACGTACCATAATGCGAAAGGGAGAAATTTAACACGATCACTATCTAGGCAGCATTACCAAATGATTGAAATTTACCTGTGGATAAATGCTTATTAGACTGCTTTGAAAGTTTAAGGTCGAGTGGTTTGCGGTTTGCTGTTAAGCCGACATAAGAACTAATGTTGACGCAACTTTTAAGGGTTAGTTGTATTTAATTGGACTGATATTTACAACATAATAACTATGGAGATCTAGTTAGTCTAAGGCTCAACAGAGAATAATTTTTATACTCAATACGACTTGCACCTATCTGTTGACAAGAGGATAATACTGATTATGGACTAAAACAAAAAAATGGTCCTGGTGTCGCGAAAACATAAAATTCAAAACTAAAATGAGCCTGCAAACATCGCAAAAAGCGGAACTGTTTGGTCGCATCCTCAAGATTGCTGTCCTGGGGATGTTTGCTGTCTTTGGATGGGCGTTTGTTTTGTCACTGTCATTTTCACCACTAACAGATGCGGCTACGAGCAGCACTATTAATTTTCAAGCTAGACTTGAGTCTTCGGCTGGTAATATAGCCCCAGACGGCACTTATAATGTCGAATTTAAGCTATACAATGCAGCGAGCTCGTCTGGTTCCAGCCAAGGCAGTTGTACTGGAGACTCAGCTTGTCTGTGGACGGAGGACTACCTCGTTAGTGCCTCAAACGGCATTCATGTTGTTAATGGCTATCTAACAGCTAATCTCGGATCAATTACGGCTTTTCCGTCTAACATGAACTGGAATCAGCAGCTTTGGCTAACAATGCGGATAGGTGGCACTGCCAGCTCTCCGACCTGGGACACGGAGATGAGTCCTAGATTATTGCTAACCGCTACACCGTACTCTTTTCAGGCCGGAGAATTATCCGCTACCACCAGTGGTTATATCGGCACGCTGAGTTTTGCGTCAACTTTGACTGGAACTGACAGTATTATCATACCCAACACTGGTGGAACTGGTGGTACGATTTGTTTAGAGAGCAGCACTGCTTGTGGCTTTCTAACTGGTTCAGGCACTGGCGTTCAATTGCAGGGCAGCAGCCCTGGGTCGCCTCAAGCCGGTAACTTTAATGTCTCGGGTACTGGGATAGCTGGTGTACTCCAGGCTGGTACTTTTGATACTCCGATTTCTGAAACATTAAATCTGGGTAGTACCAATGCTAGTGCCATAACAATTGGCAACAGCACAAACAATATCGCTACCACCATTAACGGGACAGTCATAATCAAGCCAACATCTGGTCATGACTCTGCTACTGCTTTTCAGGTTCAGAATGCTAGCGGTACTTCTCTACTAACGGTTGACACCGCTGGCTCTAATATTACAGTTGATAATTCTGGGGCTACAGGGACGATCCAAGTTGGTAATACTACTGGAGCTGTAAATCAGATAATAAACGTAGGCACCAATAATACGGCTGGGTCTAGTAGCAACGTTACTATTGGTAGCGCTGTTGATAACGAAGTACCATCTGTCTTCAATGAGACTGGTAGCACCCAAACTTATACAGTGCCCGCAGGTGTAACATCGCTGACTATTAATGTACTAGGGGCCAGTGGTGGACTCACCGGTTATAGCGATTATAATCCTGGCCTTGGTGGGCAGGTGCAGGGAACGTTAACAGTAACTCCTGGTGAAGTATTAACTGTCTATGTTGGAGAACAAGGCGGTAATGCTCCCACTTTGACTGGAAGTGGAGGCACCGGTGGTTTCGGCTACGGTACAGGTGGTAATGGTGGAAACGGCCAAGCGGGCTATGGTGGTGGTGCTGGCGGTGGTTCTTCTGCAATAGTGCACAGTGGTACTGTGTTGGCTGAAGCGGGTGGTGGTGCTGGCGAAGACGGTCTTAGTGTGCCGGGCGGTAATGGAGGTGGTACTTCGGGTGACGCTGGGTATGGCAATGATATTCCGGCTAACGGTGGTGGTGGCGGCACGCCAAGTGCTGTAGGTTCAGGTGGGACTGGCGGAACAAATTCTGGCTTGCCAGGCTCGGGCAGTAATGGCGGTAGTGGCGGTGCTGGAGTATCAAGTAGTTGGTACGTTGGTGGAGGTGGTGGAGGTGGTGGTTACTACGGTGGTGGTGGAGGTAGTGGTGGCGGTTCATCGACCGATTCAGACGGTGGTGGTGGAGGCGGTTCATCGTACGTTCCAGCGGGCGGCACAACTAACGACGGAGTTCAGGGCGGGAACGGACAGGTTATCATTACGCCAGTCGCAGGTATTTCTACTACCCTAATTCAAGCTGGAGCTACCAATGAAAGTTTGACTAACTCAGGAGCTACAATTCAGACAAGCATTGACTCTACGACTGCTTTCCAGATTCAAGATGCGGCCGGGGCCACCGTTTTATCGACTGACACTACGACCAATACTATGAACCTGAATGGTACTCTGAACCTCAACCAAGTATCATCTCCAGACAGCGGTCCAACTGCAGCTGTAGGTAGCAGCGGTTTATTAACAGGCACCTATTACTACGTGGTAACTTACCTGACTGATGCCGGGACAGAAACCAACTTCGGTCCCCCATCGAATTCAGTTAGTCCATCTTCTCAGCAAGTTAACTTAACAAATATTCCAGTTAGTCCTAGCGGTTATGTTACGAGCAGAAATATTTACCGGGGTACCAGTATGTTTGGACCATTCAACTTGGTAGGTACTATTGACGACAATACCACCACTACATTTACCGACAATAATGTCTTCCCTGGTTATACTGCCCCGGATACGAACATGACGGCTCAACTCCAAATCAACGGCAGTAACGTTTTGATCGCTGATGCTTATTCTGGCAATACTGCCCTAGGGCCCAATGCGCTAGGTTTACTTGCAATCGGTAACGATTGGGATGACACCGCCATAGGTGCAGCCGCTCTACAAAATAACACAGGCGGTTATTGGAATGCTGCCGTCGGGGCTATGGCTCTTTATTCCAACACCACCGGTGCTGGCAATAACGCCATCGGCTATGAAGCTCTTAGCTCGAATACTACCGGTAACGCTAACTCCGCTCTCGGTCTTGGGGCTCTTATGAGTAACACTACCGGTGACAACAACAATGCCATCGGCACTGGGGCTCTCTCTTACAATACTACCGGCTACAATAACAGTGCTGTTGGTTACGCTGCTCTCCATAACACCACTACCGGTAACGATAACTCCGCTCTCGGATACTATGCTGGTTACCAGGACAGCGGCGGTAATTTTTACACACCTTATAGCATCCAGAACGCCACTGCCATTGGCAGTTTTGCCCAAGTCCAGGAAAACAACAGTATTGTGCTCGGCTCAGTCGATACCGCTACCAATGTTGGTATCGGCACCACCATACCTCTCAATACCTTCAGTGTCTCCCCGATGATCTATAACACTGGCACAGCTTGTAGTGTCGCTTCCAGTGGTAGTAGCACCTGTAGTAGTACGTCAACAACTTATCTCTATGGTTCTGGTACCACCTGGACATCGTCCATGGTAGGTGATGAACTAATATTTGCCGATGGCCAGGAAAGTATCATCTCAGCTGTAACCAGTAGCACTGCTATTACTCTATCCGCAGCTGTTAATGAAGCCAGTGGTAGCTATTACCGCATCCATGTTATTGGCCTGCAGGTTACTAATACCGGTAATACTTATGTTCAAAACACATCTACTACCGCTTTTCAGGTCCAAAACAGCACTGGTTCAGCCCTCTTAACTGGTGACACTACCAATATGCGTTTAGGCGTCGATGTGACTTATACAGCCATGACTAGCCCGACTATTTCTGCTCACTCAACCAACAGTAGCGGCGGTACTTTAATACACAACACCACTTACTATTACGAAATCACAGCAGTTGATGCTGCTGGTGGGGAAACCACTCCATCGGCTCAAGTCAGCCAAACTACCGGCAGTAGTCCGGCTACCAATACCTATACTATTACCTTAACTTGGGCACCAATTACCGGGGCGGCCGGTTACCATATCTATCGTTCTACTACCAGTGGTACCTATACCGGTGTCGGTTATTACTCCACGCTCGGCACAGTCAGTGGTTCAAATCTAACCTTTACTGATACCAACGCTACCCTAAATAACACCACCGCTTCACCACCAGCTACAACTACAGCTTATGTTTCATCCAATGTCAGTAATAATAACTTACAACTAAGCGTTGGTGGCAATGGTACACCAACTGGGCAACTATATGTCAGTGGTACGGTACCGAGTGGGGCTGTTGGCAGTATATCGACTGGTTCTGTTGCTCCGGAATCTATTTATGTTCAAGGTAGTTACGCCTATGTGGCCAACTACTACAATACTATCGGTATTTATAATGTCTCCAATCAATCCAGCCCAGTAAATGTTGGCAGTATATCGACTGGTTCTGGTTCTACGCCACTCTATCTTGACGTTCAAGGTCGTTACGCCTATGTGGCCAACTATGGCAACAACACTCTGGGTATCTATGACATTTCCAATCCGTCAGTGAATTGTTCATCAAGCTGTGCGGTTGGCAGTGTCTCAACTGGGGCTGCATCCACCCCACAATCTGTTTATGTAGCTGGTAATTATGCTTTTGTAGCCAATTATGGCATAAACTCTCTAGGCATCTACAACATTTCCAATCCAGCTAATCCAGTAGCCGCCGGGAGTATATCGACCGGCTCCAGCTCTTCTCCTTCTTCCGTCTACGTCTCCGGCCGCTATGCTTATGTAGCTAATTCTGGCAACAACACTCTGGGTATCTATGACATTTCTAACCCGTCAGTGAATTGTTCATCGAGCTGTGCGGTTGGCAGTGTATCAACTGGCTCCGGCTCATCTCCTACTTCAGTCTATGTCCAAGGCCGCTACGCCTATGTAGCAGACTTTGCCTCCAACACTCTTGCTATCTACGATATCTCCAACCCAGCCAGTCCGGTGAGTGTTGGCAGTGTCTCAACTGGCGCTAGTACCGAGCCTCGTTCCGTCTATGTTCAGGGTCGTTACGCCTATGTAGACGTTCCTGATACCCAATCTATCAACGTTTATGACGTTAGTAACCCATCCAGCCCACAGTTTGTTGGCAGTATGTCGACAGGTTCTGGTAATCATCCCGAGGCTTTATACGTCTCTGGTCGTTACGCTTATGTGGGCACTCAAGGATCAGCCAACTATTTTGATGTTTTTGATCTTGGCGGTGCCTATATTCAACAACTCCAAACAGGCGGTCTGGAAACTGGAACCTTGCAAACTGACGGTGACGCTACAATCAATGGCGATACGGCTATCCAGGGCGGACTAACAGTTGGCTATAACTTAGAAGTTAATGGCAACATTGGCTCCAGTGGCTCTGTTTTACTACAAAACCAGACTAACTCAGCTACTGCCTTCCAAGTTCAAAACGCGGCAGGTAACAGCATACTAGGTGTTGACACCACTGGTAACCAGGTAGTCTTAGGTACCACCGGCTCCAGTGGCACTAATGGACAACTAGTCTTTAACTCAGCCACAGCTAGTAACTATACCGTGACCTTGAACGTTTCTAGCTCAACTAGTGCTTCATACGCCTTAACACTACCAACTACCGAAGCCTCCACTGGTCAGTGTCTGCAGGCCGGTACCGTCTCGGGCTCAAGCGTACCGTTAATCTTCGGTTCTTGTATCGACAACAATACCAGTATTACTGAAGTTGCCGAATGGGACAATCACGGTACCAGCACCGATATTACTACCCTTGGCGATTCACCATCATATGCTGGAGATCTACTAGTTCTAACTGTTCAGCTGCCCGGTACTGGCGTATCTGTTGCTACTGTTTCTGGTGGTGGGGTAGCTACCGGTGGTTGGAGTAAAATCAATGCCAACAGTGGCAACGGTACCGTTAACCGAGTAGAAATGTGGATGGGAAAGGTGACTACCACAGGTCCAGGTACCATTACCTTAACTTACAACGGTACGGTCGGAGCGACTAACGAAATTACCGCCACCGAGTTTACGGCTAACGGAGTCAGTATTAACACTGCTTGGGGAGTAGACACCAGTGGTGTTCAGCTCAATTCTTCTTCTAACACCATTACCTATCCTAGTTTAACCTCTGCTGGGCCGAGCGAGCTATATATGGGCTATGCCCAGTCACAAAACGCCGGTACAGCTGGTAGCACCTCGGGTTTCACATACATCGTTACCGGTCAGAATAATGTTTTAACCTATACCTCGCCAACCTTAGCCGGTACAGTCTATCAACCAGCATCTCATGAAGCTACAGCTGGCCAATCTAACACTGTCGCCGCCCTGATCACAGCCTTCATTAGTAGTACGGCTATCAATAATTCAACGTCACTGCAACAAGCCAACTTTAATGTTCAGGCTGCCTCTAGCGGTTCAGTTGCTGGTGTTCTACAGGCAGCTTCCGGCAGCAGTACTAGTGACATACTAGACCTTAAAAACGGTAGCGGTACTGCAGTCGCAACGTTTGGCAGTAGCGGGAATGTTCTACTTCAAGCTTCAACTACCTCGACTACGGCATTCCAGATTCTACAGGGCACTGCCGGCCCAGCTGTCTTTACAGTAGATACCGTTAATAATGCCATCGTTCTAGGCAATGATGGTACGCCCCAAGCCGAAACAGTTAGAGGGGGAATAGCTACGGGCACCAACGTGGCAGGCTCTAACCTAACATTTCAAGCCTCTGATGGTACGGGGACTGCTGGTTCGGGCTCTATATTGTTCCAAACAGGTGCTCCCCTAACTTCTGCAGTGCAACTTGACGCCACCTATACAGGTGTAAGTAACAGCTCGCCAACTACATGGAACCACACTACTGGCACACAATCTAATCAACTTTTGGTAGTAAGTATTGCTTGTGAAGAAGGCGAGACACTTAATGTGACCTATAACAGCGTAGCGTTAACTCATTTGAACGGTGGAAGTTCTCCGACTAATCTGTATGCTTCTGGAGCTCATGCCGATATCTGGTATATGGTTAATCCTCCCTCAGGAACATTTGCAGTGTCCGTTACTGATTCAGGGAATCATGGTTGTGTGGGCACTAGTGCTACCTTCTATAATGTTAATCAATCTACGCCGTTTGGAACCAGTAATGTTGTAACCGGTACGGTTTATAGCGGAACAAACACAATAACCAATACAGTTAGCAGTAACTCAACCAATCAGAAGGTGATTGATGTCTTGAGTAGTGATCAGATCAACGACACTTACAGTGGTGGTAGTGCCCAGACGGTCTACCAGAATACATTCAATGCCGATAACAACGGGAGTGCTTCCTATGCGTCGGGTGCCGCAACTCCGATAACGATGTCGTGGAGAACTTCTGCATATGAAGCGGACTATGTGGATGTTGGAGTGGCCATTAACCCATCTTCAAGTACTCCTACCCAGTCTGATACTTTAACCACCAGTTTAGATATAACCAATTATGGTGACGTCGGCATTGACAATGTATCACCTCAATATGCCCTTGATGTTGTCGGAACTGGTAATTTTAGTACTGATGTTCTTTCCCCGGTTGTAGACGCCGCGCCTAGTGGCACTTTAAGCATCGGTGCAACTAATGCCACTGCTGTCAACATTGGCAATACTATTTCAAATATTGCTACTACTATTAACGGTACAGCTTTAATTAAGCCAACCAGCGGTAACGATTCTACCGCCGCCTTCCAGGTTCAGAATGCCTCAGGTGTTGGTGTTCTTGATGTTGATACAACTGACCTTCGTGTTGATATTGGTGCCAATGGTACTCCTATAGGCCAGTTCTATGTCAGTGGTAATGTGCCAACTGCCGCAGCTGGTAGCGTCAGCACTGGTACTAACCCATACAATGTTTACGTCCAGGGCAATTATGCTTACGTGGCCAATTTTGGATCTAATACCCTTACTATTTATGACGTGTCCATCCCCACTAGTCCTACGAGCGAGGGAAGCGCTACTTTGCCTGGCAGTAATCCTCACCCTTATGCTGTCTATGTCCAAGGCAAATACGCATATGTGATAGCTGAAAATACCAATATACTTTACATTTACGACGTTAGTAACCCACATGCTCCAACTCTGGCGGGTAGTGTTGCCACTGGTACTAACCCATATGATGTTTACGTCTCTGGCCGTTACGCCTATGTCGTTAATGAAGGTGCCAGCACTCTTACTATTTATGATGTATCCAATCCTTCCCAACCAGTGCAGGTTAGCGGCGGTAGTGTTGCCACTGGTACCAACCCATACAGTGTCTATGTTCAGGGCAAATATGCATATGTAGCTAACGAGGGCGGTAACTCCCTGAGTGTCTACGATGTCTCTAATCCAGGTAGCCCAACCAGCAGTAGCAGTGTTACTATACCTGGCTCCAATCCTCACCCCTATGCTGTCTATGTCCAAGGTTTGTATGCTTACGTAGTAGCTGAAAATACCAGTAAACTTTACGTTTATTACTTGGGAAATTTTGGTTCCGCTCCAGTTGATGAAGGTAATGTTGCCACCGGTACGAACCCCTATAGCGTCTTTGTATCAGGCCGCTACGCCTATGTTGCCAATAAGGGTGGCAATAGTCTGGGTGTCTACGATGTCTCCACCCCAGCCAGTCCAGCTGCCGTTGGTACAGCCGTGACGACCGGTACCGCTCCTTATAGCGTCTTTGTATCAGGCCGCTACGCGTATGTTGTTAATGAAAGCTCTAGTACTCTACAGGTTTTCGATATGGGGGGTGCTTATGTTCAACAACTCCAAACCGGCGGCATAGAGACCGGAACCTTGCAAGTAGATAATAATGCCAATATCAGCGGAGATACATCTATAGCTGGCGGACTAACCGTCGGTCAAAGTACCGTTATCAGTGGCAACCTAGCGGTGACTGGCTCAACTACCCTGAACGGGCCAGTTACCACTAACGATAGCGCCTTAATTCAAGACGCTGGGGCTGGTATCAATGCCTTGACGGTCGACAATAATCTGGGTATCCCGCTAGTTACCACTGGCAGCGACAACTTGATAATTAACGGTGACTTTGAGGGTAGTACCGGTACCACCGGCTGGAGTGCTGTCGGTACAGGGGCATCGATTGTCCAGAATGCCAATACAGCCTATGTCTATAGCGGCGCCGGGAGCTTAGCAATTACGGTTAGCACCACTGCCAATGCCGGTGCCGAAGTAACCAGTTTTAATAACGCTCTACCTGCCGGGACTTACGTTCTATCCTTCTGGGCTAAAACGGCGACAACTTTCGCAACCCTAGAAGCGTCGTTTAGTGCCACGCCCGGTACCAACAACTGTACTTTAAATTCAAATTCAGTAAGTACCTCAGCCTTTACTGAGTATTCCTGTACTTATACGGCATCAGGCACAACTTCAGCTATCAGTATTGGTAGCAGTGGAACTACCGCTTTAACATTCTATGTTGACGCGGTCCAGCTAGTTAGTGCCAGTAATGCCAACCTACTTAGTAACCCGGACTTTGCAACTGGTACGACTGGTTGGAGTGCCACAGGTACTGGTGCTACTATTGTCCAGAACTTAAACAAGAGCACTGTCTATGATGGTCAGGCTGACTTAACGGTAACCACTGGCACAACGGCGAACTCCGGGGCTCAGGACAGTACTTATATTGCCGCTCAACCCGCTGGCGGTGCTACATACACCCTGTCCTTCTTTGCTGAAGGTACGACTGCCTTCACTACCTTACAGGCATCACTTGGTTCGGGTACTTGTACCTTAAACTCCAATACGCTGAGTACCACTGGTTTTCAGGAATACTATTGTACAGCCACTACTACCAGTAGCCCGACAATCGAGATCGGTAGTTCCGGTACCAGCGCCGTGGTTTTCTACTTAGACGACGTTCAGTTAGTGATTAGCTCTAGCTTGCAGTCCTACAACATCGGCCAAACCCAACTAGGGGGTGTTGTTACTAATCCGATTATTTTCCAGGGGAATTCTAACTCGACCACTTCCTTCCAAATCCAGAACGCTAGCGGAACCTCTCTACTGACGGCCGATACAACCAATATGCAAATTATAATCGGCAACACTACCAATGGCGTAGCTATATCGTCTGCTAATGGCATCACTGCATATGGGACTGCTCGTCACACCGATAAGATAGTACTAACAGCTGAATATGCCGGTGCGGTGTTAGATAACGGCGGCGCTTCTAGTGATATTGGCACCATGACGGCTGGCTATGATAGCACGCAAAAAGAAAATTACTATCAATGGACGACTGCTCAAAGCACCAACCAGACCTACGATATTGTTATACAGATACCAATACCATCTAATTTTGGTGCCTGGGCCTCAAATGATCCTCTGACAGTTGATATAAACACTACCGATACCACCAACGGAACAGTCGCCGGTACGTTACTTGATACTAGCGGAACAGCGGTAACAAACTGGAACACGTGTTCACTGACTCCAACAGTAACGGGCTGGATAACCTCTGGTGCCGGGGCGACGCATGGTGCAACTTGTAACATCACAACGGGTACTTGGACAGCCGGCGGGGTAGCCACGCTACGGTTACACATGCAAGCACCACCGTCTGGCACCACGAAGGTTGGTAATATTGTATTGACCTATATTGCTACTTACTAAAGATATGGTTTGCGTTATGAAACATATTGGAGTGTACGAGAAACTTCACGCCTGTTCAGTAATTTACAACAATGAACAGAAACTTAATATTTAATAACTATTAACCGAGAAAATGCTATTGGCAATGGTTAGGTATCTAGTTTATTGATATACTTTAGGGAAGATCTCTATGATACAAATCACTTCGACACTAAAACAAAAAGGGGTGACAAAAAACCTTTATGGTCACATTGCTATTGGATATCGTAAGGCGCAACACTGGTTTGTTGCCAAGCACAACAAGCGTCCACAACTACTTGGGGTCTTAGTGGTATTCTCTGGGGGCGTGGCTATAGCAGCTCTCGGGCTTTTTATCTATGAGTTATCAAACCAGTTTTCTTATCAACTCACCCCCGCTGACGCCCAACTGATCGGCTCGGCCGACGCTGCTCTCATGAAGTCCGGCCACTTTGCCTATAGCCCTAAAACCAAAGCCTACTATCTCAATAAGTCAGACCTAAACAGTTCAGGTAATAGCTTTAACTCCGAAGCCATTACCGTTGGCAATAACTCGGCTAAGGCCAGCTATGCCCTAAAGCTACCAACTGCTCTCTCCCAGGGCGTGACTGTTAAAGATAACACCAGTGGCTTATCTTTTAGCCTGACCCCCGAGTTTAGTACCAGTCAAGGTAAGGATGTCTCCTCCCACATCGTCTATCCTTTAACTAATACTAGTGGGGCCGAAGACATCTACACTGTTAAGCAAGACGGTCTACAAGAAGACGTCGTTCTAAACCAGCCAACCACTAATCTTAAACTCACCTACAAACTAAGCTTACCTAGCTACCTAGCCGCCAGAAGCCTACCTGACGGAGCAATCGGCATCTACTCGGCTGATCCAGCTCTATTCGGCAACATTAGTTATGGAGATAGTGCCGATCAGCTAGCCGTGGCTAAAGCTCGAGTCAGTAGCCCTAAGACCTACTTAGTCTTTGCTTTGCTACCACCAATCATTAGAGACAGTCAGACCATTAATGCCAACAGTACTACTGCTGCCAGTGGCAAGTCTGGTAGTAACAGTAGCAATGGCAATACTAGCAACAGCAGCAGTACCAGTAACGACTCCACCACCAACCCGGCCGGTACCAAGACTAGCTTAACTCTCAAAGGCAACACTCTGACCTTAGTAGCTAGTAACCTAAACCATCTACCAACCAAAGCCTATCCTCTAGACATAGACCCGAGCATCCTAGTAGCTTCAGCTTCTAGCTTTGGTGCCACTGGTAACGCTGAAGGCGACCTAAACATCAACACCAGCTCGATTAGTGAAGCCGGACTAACCGGCGGCACCCTAGCCGGTAGTACCTGGTCAACGGCTACGGCAACACTGCCAGTGGCTACTCAGAACGCCAGTACTGTAGTGTATAACGGTTACGTCTACGAAATCGGTGGTGCCAACTCCGGTGGTACGGCTCTGCAGACAGTTGAGTATGCCCAGCTTAATTCTAATGGCTCACTAAATAACGTTGGTGTCAGCTGCCCAACTGGTTGGCCGATCGACAGCAGCAATACCTGGTGTGTCGATACCACCAGTCTGCCGGCCATCACTACCGCCTCAACAGCTACCGTCTATAACGGTTATATCTACCTGATCGGTGGTCACGGCGGCAGTCCACTAGCCACCGTCGAGTATGC
>Ga0181520_10002368_pt1 | contig 35101 bp, 31 predicted proteins | sample PEATcosm2014_Bin_29_FD_132451 | JGI IMG/M metagenome (GOLD analysis project Ga0181520, IMG submission 132451) | Peatland microbial communities from MTU Mesocosm Facility, Houghton, MI, USA - PEATcosm2014_Bin02_30_metaG | ecosystem: Environmental > Terrestrial > Soil > Wetlands > Peat | place...
CTCCAGCACCATGTTTCGTAATCGGGTCACAAGTTCTCCTTGTGACCCGCACTTTATCTTGCCGCGGGCCCGGAGAGGAGCACAGCCCAGCGTCCGCCGCGCCAGCGGCTTTGTTCAAACGGGATTCCGTTCCTTTGAGCATTTCTGCCGGGAAGCGGCGGTCGAGTCCGAGAGCGAGGGAACAACTGAGGCGAATCCACTTCACGGCCAAGCCGGACAGGAGCGGCAAAATACGCGGCGATACGCTTCAAGGGGTCGGGACAGTGCCGCACACCGACCATACTCGCGCGGAGAGGGCGATAGGCACGTTCTCCGCCGACGGGGACACTCGCCTCTTCACCTCGGCGCGCAAGGAGTTAATTCGGTCGCGGCTGAGACTCTTGACGTAGACGCCGGCGGGGCCCTGTCCTAGTAGAAACGCGTCCCAGTAGTTCGCGAAAGACTCAAATGTCATCGCGACGGTCCGCGGCTCCTCGTGGACGTTTTCCAAGCCGCCCTGCCGCCATAGCTCCGCCAGTTCACCTTGCCGGCACAGTGGCATGTGCTTCTCGTCGAGAGCTTCGGCCTTCGCGTCTATGCTCACCGCGGCATCCCAGAACGCGCGGAGCATCCGCATCCCATCTCCGTAGTCCCAGACGGCCGCCGAGACCCGCCCCCCAGGCCTGGTGACGCGGCGCACCTCACGTAGGGCTTTGCGGGGATCGGGGATGAAATTGAACACCAGCAGGGAGAGGCTGGCGTCGAAGGACGCGCCGGCGAAACGCAGTTGTTGCGCATCGCCGGTCTCAAAGCTAACCCGATCGGGGAAAGGATTCCTACTGTTGGCGTAAGCGACGTACTCACCGGATAGGTCGATCCCCCGCACCTGAGCGTGCGGCCTCCGTTCCGCGAGGGCAAAGGTCAAAACGCCTGTGCCGGAACCGACATCGAGAAGTTGTCCCCGATCCGGAACGCCGGTGAAATCCACAAGTTGGGGGGCGACCAGCCGGCTCCAGCGGCCCATAAATCGCTCGTAGGCTTCGGCGTCGGCGAACATGCCTGAAGGCTTGTCCTGGCCGGGCAGGACCGGGATCGCAAAGATCGAGAAGAATCCCCTCCGTGACACCATCGCTCGATTCTAGTTCAGACAAACGCGCGCTGCCAGAGGGCCCAGCACTCCTGTCAAGGCCCTGGGCCGGCTTTCGATTTGTTGCAGGACGCCGGGCAGAAGCCGCCTTGATTTCACTAAAGCGAACAGGTGATAATAGGCGCCATCGCCGTCTTTGCGGCCGCGGAGCGCGAAAGGGAGAGCGTAATGTCTCGCATCGTTCGGTGTTCTTTGATTCAGGCGTCCAACGCCGCGTCTCCGGATGCGTCCCTGGAGGCGACGAAGAGGGCCATGATCGATAAGCATGTGGCGCTGATCGGTCAGGCGGCCGACGCCGGCGCGCAGATCGTTTGCCTGCAGGAGATCTTCTTCGGCCCTTACTTCTGCGCGGAACAGACTACTAAGTGGTATGACTTCACCGAGCCGGTTCCGGACGGACCCACTGTCCGGCTGATGCAGGACCTGGCCAGGCAGCGGCATGTCGCGCTCATCGTCCCCGTCTACGAGGTGGAACAGACGGGCGTGTATTACAACACGGCCGCGGTGATCCACAACGACGGCGCATACCTCGGCAAGTATCGCAAGACGCACATCCCGCACGTAGCGCCGGGCTTCTGGGAGAAATTCTATTTTCGCCCGGGCAACCTGGGGTTCCCGGTCTTCGATCTGGGCTTTGCGAAGATTGGAGTCTATATCTGTTACGACCGTCACTTTCCGGAAGGCGCGCGCGCTTTGGGGTTGAACGGAGCGGAGATTGTTTTCAATCCGTCGGCCACGGTGGCGGGGCTGAGCGAGCATTTATGGAAACTGGAACAGCCGGCGCACGCGGTGGCGAACGGGTATTTCGTAGGCGCGATCAACCGCGTGGGCGTGGAAGCGCCGTGGAACATTGGAGAGTTTTTTGGGTCGAGCTACTTCTGCGATCCCCGCGGCGCCATTTTCGCGCAGGCGTCGCGCGATAAAGACGAAGTGCTCACGGCGGACCTGGACCTCGATAAGATCGGCGAGGCGCGCAAGACGTGGCAGTTTTTCCGCGACCGCCGTCCGGAAATGTACGAATCCCTGGTAAAGGCCTAACGATGACGAAAGACGAGATCCTGCTGGCGAACCGAGAGTACCTTTTTCCCGCCGTGTTCCATTACTTCCGGGAGCCGCTGGTAGTGGCGCGCGCCAAGGACCAATATGTGTGGGATGCCGATGGCAACCAGTACCTGGACTTCTTCGGCGGCATTGTCACGGTGAGCGTGGGCCACTGCAACGAGCCGGTCAACGCGCAGGTGCACCGGCAGATGGATACGCTGCAACACGTTTCCACGCTGTTCGCCAACGAGCCGCAGGCCGCGCTGGCGAAGAAGATTGCGCAGATCACGCCGGGCGGGAAGCTGACGAAATCGTTCTTCACGAATAGCGGGACGGAGGCCAACGAAACGGCCATTCTGACGGCGCGCTGCTACACGGGCAACACGGAAATTGTGGCGCTGCGGCATTCCTACCATGGGCGCTCCGCCGCGGGCATGGCGCTGACCGGACAGGGCGCGTGGCGCCTGGGACCGCCCGAAGCGGGCGTTGTCCACGCGCACAACGCTTACTGCTACCGCTGTCCCTTCGGCCTGACGTACCCGGATTGCGAAGTCCGCTGCGCGGAGGATATGGAGGAGCTGATCCGGTCGAGCACCAGCGGCAGCGTCGCCGCGTTTATTGGAGAACCGATACAGGGCGTGGGCGGATTCATTACGCCTCCCAAAGAGTACTTCCCGATTATCGAGAAAATCGTACGCGGGCACGGCGGAATCTTCATCAGCGACGAAGTGCAGACCGGATGGGGGCGCACCGGCGGCAAGTGGTTCGGGATTGAGCATTGGGGCGTGACGCCGGACATCATGACCGGCGCGAAAGGCCTGGCGAACGGCAGCCCCATCGGCCTGACGGTGGCGCGGCCAGAGGTGGCGGATTCGGTCAAGGGACTGACCATTTCCACTTTCGGCGGGAATCCGGTGACCGCGACGGCGGCCAAGGCGGTGATCGACTTCATTGAAGACCACGACCTGATGGCCAATTGCGCGGAAACCGGGGCCTACCTGCGCGGAAGATTGGAAGAGCTGAAGGAGAAGCACGAGATCATCGGCGACGTGCGCGGCATGGGGCTGTTGCAGGCGGTGGAACTGGTGGAAGACCGGGCCAGCAAGAAGCCGGCCACGGCTCAGACCGCCATGGCGCTCGAAGCGGCGCGCGAGAACCGGCTGCTGATCGGCAAGGGCGGGATGTACGGCAACGCGCTGCGAATTTCACCGCCGATGAATGTGGGCCGCGGCGATGTGGACCAGTTCATCGAGTTATTCGATAAGAGCCTGGCGGCGTACGGCGCGGTGGCGGGGAGGACGGCATGATGGCGCCGGATCTGCCGGTCCCGCGCAATCTGGAACGTTTTCCCGAACTGCATCCGGCGTTCGATTCGCAAGGCGCGCTGGCGGAGGCCAACCGCTGCCTCTTCTGTTTCGACGCGCCCTGCATGGGGGCGTGTCCGACGCATATCGACGTGGCGCGGTTTATCAAGAAGATTGCGAGCGGCAATTTGCGCGGTTCGGCGCTGACTATTCTGGACGCCAATATTCTGGGGCTGAGCTGTGCGCGCGTCTGTCCGGTGGATGTGTTGTGCGAAGGCGCGTGCGTGATGCTGAAGCACGATGGGAAGGCGATTGAGATTGGGCGGCTGCAACGGTTCGCGATGGATTCGTTCTATGGGAGCGGAGCAAAGCTGACAAGCACAAGAAGGCAGGCGGAAGGGCCTGCCCCACCGGTCGCTTGTGTGGGGGGTGGGCCGGCGTCGCTGGCTTGCGCGGCGGAGCTGCGGCGGCAGGGTTATGGGGTCACGGTTTTCGACAATCGACCGCTGCCTGGGGGTCTCAACACTTACGGCGTGGCCGAATACAAGCTGCGCGCTTCGGACAGCTTGCGAGAGGTGGACCTGGTGCGGTCGCTGGGGGTGGAGTTCCGGCGGGCGGAGGTGGGCGAGGCGGTGACGCTCGACGATCTGGAAAAGGGATTCTCGCTGATCTTCCTGGGATTGGGTCTGGGCGGCATGGAGCGGCTGGGGATACCGGGAGACCGCGCGGTGGGCGTGATGGACGCGCTGCAATTCATCGAACGTTACAAGACGTCCGATTACGTGCAGGTGGGCAAACGCGTGGTGGTAATTGGCGGGGGCAATACGGCGATTGACGCGGCCAACGCAGCCAAGAGGCTGGGCGCGGAGAAGGTGCATCTGTTCTATCGGCGCAGCGAAAAGGAAATGCCGGCGTTCCCGTTTGAATTCGACCAGTCGAGGGTGGAAGGGGTGCGGTTTCACTGGCTGGCGCAGCCGGTGGAAATCGTGGAGCGGGAGGGCCGCGCGGCGGCCGTGAGATTCGTGGAGACGCGGCTGGGCGATCCGGATGCAAGCGGGCGCCGGAAAGCCGAGCCGTTGGGCGGCGCGGGCTTCGAGGTGGCCTGCGACATGGTGATACCGGCGCTCGGCCAATCGGGCTTTATGGGGCTGCTGCACGAATCGCGAGGAATTAGGCTGAACGGGCGTTCCATTGCGATCGAACGGCCCACTGGACGGACGAGCAACCCACGATATTACGCGGGCGGCGATTGCGTGAACGGCGGACGCGAAGTGGTGGACGCGGTGGCCGACGGCAAGCGCGCCGCGCTGGCCATGGCGCGGCGACTCGCGGAGGCGGCCAATGCCCGATCTCACCACTAACTTCGCCGGCATACGCTGTCCCAACCCCTTCTGGCTGGCCTCCGGGCCCCCCTCCAACTGCGGCGAACAGGTGATGCGCGCCTTCGACGCCGGGTGGGGCGGCGCGGTGTGGAAGACCATCGGCGAACCCATCGTCAACGTGACCTCGCGCTACTCTTCGGTGGATTGGAACGGGCAGCGCATGATGGGCCTGAACAATATCGAACTGATCACAGATCGGCCCATTGAGGTGAATCTGCGGGAAATCGCGGAAGTGAAGAAGCGCTACCCGAAGCACGCGGTGATTGCGTCGCTGATGGTGGAATCGAAGCGCGAGGCGTGGCGCGACATTGTGAAGCGGTCGGAAGACGCCGGCGCGGACGGCCTGGAACTGAATTTCGGCTGCCCGCACGGCATGAGCGAGCGCGGAATGGGATCGGCCGTGGGCCAGGTCCCCGAGTACACGCGCATGATTACGGAGTGGGTGAAAGAGGCGGCGCGGACTCCGGTGCTGGTCAAATTAACACCGAATGTGACGGATATACGCGTGGTGGCGCGCGCGGCCAGGCAAGGCGGGGCGGATGGACTCTCCGCCATCAACACCATCAATTCCATCACGGGCATCGATCTGGATACGTTCACGCCGCGGCCCAATGTGGGCGGCCTCTCGGCGCACGGCGGATATTGCGGACCGGCGGTGAAGCCGATCGCGCTGCACCTGGTGCAGCAGATCGCCGCCGATGGGGAGGTGGGCCTTCCGGTGTCCGGAATTGGCGGCATCGGCGGCTGGCACGAGGCGGCGGAGTTCATGCTGCTGGGCTGCGGCACGGTGCAGGTGTGTACGGCGGCGATGCACTACGGATTCCGCATTGTGGAGGACATGACGGACGGTTTGAGCAACTGGATGGATGAGAAAGGCTTCCACACGATCGAGGATTTCCGCGGCCTCTCGCTGGCGAAGATGGCGGAGTGGAAGCACCTGGATCTGAATTACAGGATTGCGGCGCGCATCGACCGCGACAAGTGCATTGGCTGCGAGCTTTGCTACATCGCGTGCTGGGACGGCGCGCACCAGTGCATTCACCTGGATGGCCGCGCGGACCCGGCGTCGGTTGAAGCTGCCAGCCGTGCGCGGATCGCGGTCACGCCCAACCCCAAGCTGGATGCGGGGCAAGCCGCGGGCGGAGGCGCCGCGGCGGTCCGCGTTCCTCGCGTCGATGAAGAAGAATGCGTGGGGTGCAACCTGTGCTGGCTGGTCTGCCCGGTGGAGAACTGCATCACGATGGCGCCGGTGGAAACGGGGAAGGCACGGGAGTCCTGGGAGATGCGGACGTCGAGGAACTCATGAACACGCTGATTCGCAACGGGACGGTGGTTACGGCGCAAGAGACCAGGCAGGCGGATGTGCTGATCGAGGGGGAGCGCATACGGGAGGTGCGCGCGGGCATTCCCGAGAGTGCGGCCGCGAAGACGATCGACGCCGCGGGAATGTTCGTGATCCCCGGCGGCATCGACGTTCACACGCACCTGGACATGCCGTTCGGCGGGTCGAAATCTTCCGACGATTTCGAAACGGGAACGCGCGCGGCGGCGTTTGGCGGGACGACCAGCATCGTGGATTTCGCTATACAGGCTCGGGGAGCTCGCATGCGGGATGCGCTGGACACGTGGTGGAAGAAGGCGGAAGGGCGCGCCTGCGTCGATTACGGGCTGCACATGATTGTCACGGACCTGGGCGCTTCAGGCCTGGAAGACATGGACGGTATGGTGGACGAGGGCGTGGCCAGCTTCAAGCTTTTCATGGCCTATCCCAACGTGCTGATGGTGGACGACGCCACCATATACAAGGCGCTGGCGCGAACGGCAAAGAACGGCGCGCTGATCTGCATGCACGCCGAAAACGGAAGCGTGATCGACGTGATTGTGGCGCGCGCGCTGGCCGAGGGAAAGACCGCGCCTATTTACCATGCGCTGACGCGTCCGGTGCGGGCGGAATCGGAGGCGGTACACCGCGCCATCGCGATGGCGGAGATTGCGGGGGCGCCGGTTTACATTGTGCATCTCTCGTCGGAAGATGCGCTCAACGAGGTGCGCGAGGCGCGCGACCGCGGCGTTCCGGCCTTCGCGGAAACCTGCCCGCAGTATTTGCTGCTTTCCATCGAGGAGCTGGAGCGGCCCAATTTCGAAGGAGCCAAATACGTGTTCACCCCGCCGCTGCGGCCGAAAAAACACTTGCCGAAACTCTGGGACGGACTGCGGAGCGACCACCTGCAAGTGGTTTCCACGGACCATTGTCCGTTCTGCTTCGAGGACCAGAAGACGCTCGGCAAGGACGATTTCACGAAGATTCCGAACGGCGGGCCGGGCATCGAAAACCGCTTGCAGTTGATCTATCATCACGGCGTGAATTCGGGCAAGCTGTCACTCAACCGGTTCGTGGAACTGACGTCGACTACGCCGGCGCGGATTTTCGGGATGTATCCGAAGAAGGGTGAAATCGCGCCGGGATCGGATGCCGATGTGGTGATTTGGGACCCGAATGCCGTGCACACCATCAGTGCGAAGACGCATCACATGCGCGTGGACTACTCCATGTTCGAGGGTTTCGAGTGTCGCGGCAACGTGCGGACGGTGTTCTCGCGCGGCGAGTCGATTGTGGACGGCGGGGAGTTTCTGGGGAAACCCGGTCGCGGAAGGTATTTGAAGAGAACGGCACGAGGGGGCGCGTGGAAGTGAGAGGCGGCGGTGGTCGCGCAACGGCGGGATTTCAGGGAGCGGAACACGGAAGGCAGGACAAGAAGGCAGACCAGGAGGGCAAATCAAGAAGGCAAACAAAAAGGCAGACCGGGAGGTCCGCCCCACATGGCTAGCTCATGCGGCGCGGACAGCGGTTTCGGCCGTGATTTCCTTGCTCGTGGCGCGGTTGTTTGGGCTGCCTGAGTCGTACTGGGCCTCCATCACGACTCTCATCGTGATGCAATCGACTCTGGGAGCGGCCTTGTCTATCTCGGGGCAGCGGTTCGCCGGGACCGCCATAGGCGCGGCGTGCGGCGGGTTGGCCGGCTCTTATTTTCCGGGGAATGTGGCTGTATTCGGCGTAGGCGTGTTCCTGATTGGGGTGCTTTGCGCGGCGCTTCGCCTGGAGCGCAGCGCGTACCGGTATGCCAGCATCGCACTGGCGATTGTGATGCTCATTCAACGCTCGCAGAGTCATTGGGTCATCGCGGCGCACCGGTTCCTTGAGGTATCCATCGGGATCGCCGTGGGCCTGGCGGTTACGGCGCTGTGGCCCGAACGGGAGCGTGTGCCCAAGGGAGCCGCTTAGAAACATGACGCACGACCCCACGCTTTACAACAAGGATCTCGCGCCCATCCCCAAAGAGCGGCGCACGTGGGGACTCTATAACTACGTTTCGCTGTGGGTCGCGATGAGCGTCTGCATCCCGACTTACATGCTGGCGTCGGGCCTGATTGCGGGGGGCATGAGCTGGTGGCAGGCCATCGGCACGATTTTGCTCGGCAACCTGATTGTGCTGGTTCCCATGCTGCTCAACGCGCACGCCGGGGCCAAGTACGGCATCCCGTTTCCGGTGCTTGTGCGGGCTTCTTTCGGGGTGCGCGGGGCGAACATTCCGGCGGTGCTGCGGGCGCTGGTGGCGTGCGGATGGTTCGGAATCCAGACGTGGATCGGCGGGCAGGCCATCTATTCGATGCTGAGGATTGTGTGGCCGGACGCGGCGCGCATGCCCGGCGGCGCGTGGGTGTGCTTTTTCGCTTTCTGGCTGCTGAACATCGCGGTGATCTGGCGGGGCATCGACACTATCAAATTCCTGGAAGGGATCGGGGCGCCATTCATGCTGGGGATTGGGCTGCTGCTGCTGTGGTGGATCTCGCGCAAGGCCGGCGGACTGGGGCCGGTGTTGAGCGCGCCCAGTCAATTCCATAGCACGGCAGAGTTCGTGCGCTTCTTCATCCCTTCGCTCACGGGCATGGTGGGTTTCTGGGCCACCGTGGCGTTGAATATTCCGGATTTCACGCGCTATGCGAAGTCGCAGAGGGCGCAAGCCATGGGCCAGGCGATCGGACTGCCGGCTGCGATGACGCTCTACTCCTTTATTGGCGTGGCGGTGACTTCGGCCTCGGTGGTGTTATTCGGGCAGGCCATTTGGGACCCGGTGGCATTGCTCGGCAAGTTTAACCAGCCGGCGGTGGCCTTCATCGCGCTGATCGCACTGACGGTGGCCACGCTCAATACCAACGTGGCGGCCAACGTGGTTTCGCCATCCAACGATTTCTCGAATCTGAACCCGCGCCTGATTTCGTTCCGCACCGGCGGGCTGATCACCGGTGTTGCGGGCGTATTCATGATGCCCTGGAAACTGCTGACCGATTTCAGCTCCTACATCTTCGGCTGGCTGGTGGGATACTCCGGATTGCTGGGACCGATTGCGGGAGTGATGATCGCGGATTATTTCCTGGTGCGCCGCGCGCGCCTGCGGGTGGAAGACTTATACCGGCGCGACGGCGCGTACGAGTACCACAACGGGATCAACCCGCGCGCGGTGGCGGCGCTGGTTTTGGGGATCGCGGTGGCATTGCTGGGGCTGGCCGTCCCGCCGCTGCGGTGGTTGTACAACTACGCCTGGTTCGCCGGTTTCGGCGTATCGGGCGCCGCTTATGTCATGCTAATGCAGGGCGCCCAGAAGGACGGCGCGCCCGCGTGAGGGGTGAAAGGATGACTACGGACGCCTCAGTTTCATCAGTCTCGTTCTACGTGAATGGCGCCTGGGAGCGGCCGATGGGCCGCACGGCGGGCATCATCACCAACCCCGCCACCGGAACCGTGCTGGCGGAAGTTCCGTACGCCGAGGCTGAGGACATCGACCGCGCCGTCGAAGCGGCGCACCAGGCTTTCCTGCAGTGGCGCGACGTGCCGGTGGTGGACCGCGTGCAGGCGCTGTATCGCTATAAGGCGCTGCTCGAGAAACACGCGGGCGACCTGGCCGCTATTCTGACCAGCGAAAACGGCAAGACGGCGGGCGACGCCATGGCCGAGGTGCGCCGCGCCATCCAGATGGTGGAGATGGCTTGCGGCATGCCCAGCCTCATGATGGGCGATTCGCTGAACGACGTGGCCGCGGGAATCGACTGCAGGACTATACGCCAGCCTATTGGAGTCTGCGCCGGAATCACTCCGTTCAACTTTCCGGCCATGGTGCCCATGTGGATGCACCCTTTCGCCATCGCCTGCGGCAATACGTTCGTGCTGAAGCCCTCGGAAAAGGTGCCGCTGACGCCGACGTACGCCGTCCAATTGCTGCACGAGGCGGGGCTGCCCCCTGGCGTGATGAACCTGGTGCACGGGGCGAAACCGGCGGTGGATGCGCTGCTGCGCCATCCGCTGGTTAAGGCGGTTTCGTTCGTGGGATCGACGCCGGTGGCCAAGTATATCTATGCCACCGCCGCCGCCAAGGGCAAGCGCGTGCAAGCGTTGGGCGGCGCCAAGAACCACCTGGTGGTGATGCCGGACGCCGACATGCCAAAGGCCGTGGAAGCGATTGTCGGCTCCGCATTCGGCGCCGCCGGAGAGCGTTGCCTGGCGGGGAGCGTGCTGGTTACGGTGGGCGATGCAGCCGAACCGCTGCTCAAACTTCTGGTCGCACGCACCCTGGCGATCACGGTGGGCGACGGTTCCCAGGCCGGCGTGGAGATGGGCCCGCTGGTGACCTCAGAGCACTGCCGGCGCGTGGCCCGCTACGTGGAAAGCGGCGTGGAGGAAGGCGCCGTGCCGCTGGTAGACGGCCGGCAGCACAAGCCTGCCGGTGACGGCTACTTTCTGGGGCCCACGATCTTCGACCATGTCACCCCGGGGATGAGCATTGCGTCCGAGGAGATTTTCGGCCCGGTGCTCTCCGTGATGCGGGTCGAGACGCTGGATGACGCCATCGCCCTGGTGAACCGCTCGCCTTACGGCAACGCGACCTCGATTTTTACTGCGAGCGGGAAATCCGCGCGCGAGTATTCGAGCCGCTGCGAGGTGGGCATGGTAGGCGTAAATGTGGGCGTGGCGGCTCCCATGGCTTTCTTTCCGTTCGCCGGCTGGAAGAACTCATTTTTCGGCGACCTGCATGCGCATGGGAAAGACGCGGTGGCCTTCTATACGGAGCAGAAAGTGATTATGAGCCGCTGGTGGTGATCCCTGGTATGTTGCGACTATGCGTCGCGCTTCTCGCGGCGGCCGCCTGTTACGCGCAGCCGCCAGCGCAGGCTCCGAAGACGGCGCGTGAAACGGCCAAGGCCATCATCGACGACGCCCGCGCTACGCCGGCCGAGATTTTCGCCGATATCGTGCTGCGGGGGGATCTCTTCGCCAACCTCCCGGAGAAGGATCAGATCCAGGCGCTGGAGGATGTTCTTTATCGAGCCGGTGAAGCCCGCGATCCCGTGCATTTGCGGTATTACGCGCTGCCGGCCCGCATCAATGTGCGCGAGGGCAACCGATCCGCCGTCTTCGGTGTTCAGCTCGACGCGCTGTCGATCCGCTGCCGCGTCATCAAGGCGATGCTGAAGCTCGATCCGAAGAAGGCCCTCGAGTTGTTCGAGGCCATGCCGCCACTCGAAGAACCTAAGGGCGACTGCTCCCAGCCGTACATCCCGGACGCCGGGATTTACTTCGAGACTCTCGCCGCCGTGGCGGCCAGCGGCGGCTTTACCGAGGAGCAGCGCAGGAAGCAGGAGCCGTTCCTGATGGTGGAACGCGGCGCGCGCGGGGCGAGGTCTTCCTGGGACGCGATCGCGGCTGCCAAGAACCTGGCGAGCCTGGCGCACGGCGAGAAAGAGGCCGCCCTGCTGGAATCCGCGCTGGCCGCTTCGCTGGCGCTCTCCGATTCCGACCGTTCCTTCACCAACGCCGTCCGCTATGGCTCTCTGGTCCGCACCGTTTTGGCCGCCCGCGAAACCCTTCGGAAACAGGGCGCGCCGGGAAACGCAATCCTCGAAGCGCTACGCGGGTTTTTGGAGCGCCACTTGACGGCAGCCCGCTGCCGGGAGAACGAGGCCGAAGCGGATTCTCACGATTACGAGATCGAAGAGTTCGATACTGCCCTGGGCGGCCGGACGGACATCGCGCCGTTGGCCGACGGCCTCAAAGCATCGCGACTGGAAGACAGCCAGGCGCCAGGAGATTACGCCAATGCCGCGGAGTACGCCGCCTTAGCGCAGGAGGTGGCGTCCCTCTCCCGTTTCAGCGTAAACATGACGGTGTCCGGATTGGCGATCGGTATGTCCGGCTCAATTCCGGCTCCAGATGACGAACCCGCTCCGCCTTCCGCCGCCGACCGACAGTTCCGCGCCCAGCAGGTTCTAGGCAAGATCGACGATTTTGCCGGCGCGCCAGGCCAGGATGCGCTCGAAGTCTTTCACCAGAAGTGCGGATTGCTGCGGATGCTCCTTGGCGCGGCGCTCGATTCCGAGACCGAACGCGCCGTGAACAGCCAGGCGATCTCCACCCTGGAGGAATCCGTCGTTTTGAACCGCGCACCCGTGGAATGGCTCAATGAATACCGGAATCTCTCGGGCGTGCGCCAAATGCGCGACACTTACAGCACCGGCGCCACCGCGGTAGAGGGCTACCCTGCGTCGCGGGACGCCAGCCTCAACGATCCGCTGATCCAATCGAAGCTGCTGCCCATCTCGCTCTATGGCCGCATCGCCGCCTTCCGAAGCGATCCGGCTCGGTAAACCGCGCCGGCCGGGAGAAGTGTAGTATCAGGCCGTCAATCCAACATGCCGAGCTTAGCGAGCGACTTTTTGAGATTGGGGCACCCGTTCATTTTCGTGATGTCCGCCGTCAACTCCCTCAGGTGTGCGTCGCGGCGGCCGCCTTTCTTGGGGTCTTCCCGGGCCCAATAGGCCGGGCCGCCGACTAAACGGGCCCAAATCGCGGGAAATGTTACCTGGAAACATGCCGCGTGGAAATCGTTGAAGAAGTACGGCGAATCCCGGAAGTCCGTGCCAGTGACTATCGTCCCGATCTGCTCGTGGCGCCCCACACTCTGATATGCGCCTGAGAAGTCCTTCGATTTGCCAAACCCCTTCTTGTCGTCCCAGATTAACCGATCTTTGACCAAGCCTGTCTTTTCGTCGTAATGAACGGCGTTCTCGTCGTGGATCGCGGCGAATGCCTCCAGGAGCTCCATCAGGGAAGGGGTTGGTTCGCCGAACGACGTGCCCCACCGGTCCATCAGAAACATGATCATCCCCTTGACTGCCTTTCCGATCGCGGAGGTCGCAGGCTGTGTGCCCGAGCCGTGCGTGCCGGGCATGCTGTAGGTGATCATCTTTTGCCGAAATTGTACGTTCAGCGGCTTCACTTCCGTGAGGGGAAAGAGAATGTTCGTCACGTTCTCCATCACGATAGCGACGTGGAGGCCGAGGGTGATCCCTTGCCGCAGTTCCGTGGCCTTTTGGGTATGGGACGACATGTTCACCGGGTCAAGCACGACTATGTTCACTTGCCCGGGAAACTTCTTCGCCGCGAGGCCGTTGGCGATCATGTAGCAGAGTACACCGCCGCGGCTGTGGCCCGCGAGGTTCACGACGGTCGCTTGGCGCGCCAGGATGGCTTTCACGGTGCTGTCGCACTTGCTGTCCATTCCGGCGCCGAAAGCCATGCCGAAGAAACCCACGGGCCCATCGTTGATCTTCTTATCGGAACGGGTGAGACAGTCGTGCCCGAGCGCGGCCATCGTATTGTTTGGCTCGTTTGCCGTGTGGCTCGTTCCGACGTTGAAAACGCTAAACACTCCAGGCATGTAGCGTCGCTCCTTTCGCCCCTGGCTCCTTTGGCCGGGGCGCGCTGCGCAATTTCGGCCTAGCTTTTCCCGACCGGGCGCAGTGTGATCAGTTTAGCACCGTAATATCCTCTTTACAACGCAATCGAGGATGGGCAATCAAGGAGGGGCAAATCAAGGGGACGGGGGTCTGACCGATACAAAGAAGCCGGCTCCCAGGCCAGATGTCACACCTTCACGCCGGCCTTCCACAGCAGGTACCCGATGGCCTGCTTCACGCAGTTCCAGCGCTCGTGCGCGGGATCTGGACTGCTTTCCTTGCGCGGAGAGCCGTAGGCGACGAGGCCGTCGGACTTGAGCATGCGCTTGACGCGGAAAATATGATATCCGTCGCTCACCACGATGGCCGAATGCAGTCCCATCCGGCGCATGATCTCGCCCGCCAGCGCGGTGGAATATACGGTGCTCTCCCCCTTTGTTTCCACGATGATGGCGTCCGCGGGCACGCCCTTTCCAATCAGATAGGCGCGCCCCACGCCGCCTTCTGTAAACAGGGGGTCGCCACCGGCGCCGCCGGTGGTCAGGATGTGGGGCGCCAGGCGGCGTAGGTACAGCTCCAGGGCGTGATCGAGACGTGCGCGCAGCACGGGCGAAGGCCGGCCGCGATATTCGGCCGCTCCCATTACCAGGATGACGTCGGCGGGCCTGGCTTCGTCGATGGTGGACTGTTGTTCGATCCGCCAGGAAAGAGAAAAGACCTCCGCCGCCAATGCCACCGCCGTCAACGCGGCCACCGTCCATAAGGCCCTTTTCATCTGCGGTATTCTGAGAACGTCCGGAACCATTATTGTAGGATGCGGAAGGCGGATATGATTACGATCCGTGGGAAATGTCCGGGGGCGCCGGCGCTCGCGCTCCTCGCCGTGGCCGCGTTATTAGCTCCGGCGTCCGCGCTTGGCCATAGCGATGCTCCGGCCGGCTGCACGCAGGTCCAGGAAGCCGAGCAGTGGCCCAACCCGGACATCATGGTGCGGGCTGGCGGCTTCATCCCCTACCTCAAAGGTCAGGCGGTGTGCTGCGAGGCCCGCGAAATGACCTTGAACGAGACGCTGAGCTACCTCAAGAAGCTGCCGAAGTCCGCCTGGCCGTGCGGAAGGATCCTCTGGGTCGGCGAGAGCGGGCTAATCAGCGGGGTCCGGGACGTCCCCCTCATGGATGCGAACTTCGACAGGCTGATGAAAGCCCTGAAGAAGATGGGCTTGAAGACCGTCCTAATCCCGTCGGCTTGAGGGGACCGTCGCCGATGCCTAAGCCCCAATCGATTTCGAGTGCGGCCAATCCGCTGCTCAAGGACGTGCGGCGCGCCATTGTGCGCGGAGGACTCACCAGCGAGGGCTGGTGCGTGGTGGAGACATTCCACCTGCTGGAAGAGGCCTTGCGCAGCGATTGCGAGGTGATGGCCGTGCTGGCGGCGGAATCGGTCCGCGCGGCCGCCGAGTCGCACGTGCGGCGGTTGGCTGGCGTCAGGGTGGTGGTGTTGCCGGACGCGCTTCTGCAGCGGCTCTCGGGGACCGAAACCAGCCAGGGCGTGATGGCGCTGGTCAAGCCGCCGGTGTGGAAGCTGGAGCAATTGTTCCGCGGCTGTCCGCTGGTGGTGGTTCTCGATGGTTTGCAGGACCCAGGCAACGCCGGGGCCATCGTACGCGCGGCGGAGGCGTTCGGCGCCACCGGCATTTTCTTTCTCAAGGGATCGGCGAGCCCGTTCAACCCCAAGACGCTGCGCGCCTCGGCCGGCTCTCTGTTCCGCGTTCCGTACCTGCATGGCGTGGAGGCCACGCTGGCGCGCGCGGCGCTCGAACAGAACAAAGTGGAACTCTACGCCGGCGTGCCCGCGCGGGCCGGCGCCGCGAGCCGCTTCGTTGCAGAGGTGGATTTGACGGCGCGCTGTGGCTTGATTGTCGGCAATGAGGCGCGCGGCGTGAGCGACGCGCTGAGGTCGGCTGCCGTGGACGTTTCCATTCCGACGGTGGGGGTGGAATCCCTGAACGCCGCCATGGCCGCCGGAATCCTGTTGTACGAGGCGCGGCGGCAAAGGGCGGTGCGCGCGTGAGCCTGTTCGATTCTACTCCTCCCCAAGCCGGCGAGGCCGCGCGTGCGCCGGACAAGAACCGTCCGCTGGCCGAGCGCATGCGTCCGGAGAGCCTGGAGGATTACATCGGCCAGGAGCACATCCTGGGTCCCGGAAAGCCGTTGCGCCGCCAAATTGAGCGCGACGAAATCGGCTCCATCATCCTCTGGGGACCGCCCGGAACGGGCAAGACGACGCTGGCACGCATCATCGCCCGGAGCACCAATTGCGAGTTCATTCCGTTCAGCGCGGTGCTCTCCGGAATCAAGGAAATCAAGGCGGTGATGGCGGACGCCGAGCGTTTGCGCCGCCTGGGCAGCCGCACCATCCTTTTTATCGACGAAATCCACCGCTTCAACAAGGCCCAGCAGGACGCGTTTCTGCCCTACGTGGAGCGCGGCGACATTATCCTGATCGGCGCCACGACGGAAAACCCGTCCTTTGAAGTGATCTCTGCGCTGCTCTCGCGTTCGCGCGTCTATGCGCTGCGGGGGCTGACGGCGCCGGAAATCGTCACGCTGCTGCGCCGCGCGCTGCCGGTGGTGAACTTGCGCGCCGGGGACGACCTGCTGGAACAGATCGCCATTTATGCCAACGGAGACGCTCGCCAGGCCTATAACACGCTGGAGGCCGCGGCGTCGGCATCGCCCGAAGGGGAATTGACCGCCGAGACGGTCGAGAGCGCCATCAACCGCAAGGTGATGCTCTACGATAAGAGCGGAGAAGAGCACTACAACCTGATTTCGGCGCTGCACAAATCCGTGCGGTCGAGCGATGTGGACGCAGCGCTGTACTGGCTCTGCCGCATGCTGGAGGCCGGCGAGGACCGGCTGTATATCGCCCGCCGGCTGATTCGGATGGCCATCGAAGACGTCAGTTTGGCCGATCCGCGGGCTCTCGAACAATCCGTGGCGGCCATGCAGGCGGTACACTTCCTGGGCATCCCCGAAGGCGACCTGGCATTGGCGCAGGCGGCCATTTACCTGAGCGTCGCGCCCAAATCCGACGCCGCCTATCAAGCCATGAACGCCATTCAACAGGACGTGGAGCAGACCATTGCCGAGCCGGTACCGATGAACCTTCGCAACCCCGTGACCCGCTCGATGAAGGCGTGGGGCTATGGCGAAGGCTACCAGCACGCGCACAAATTCGAGGACGCCATTGTGGATATGGACTGCCTGCCGCCCTCGCTGGCCGGACGGCGCTATTACCGGCCGACAGATCGCGGATTGGAAAAGCGGATTGCCGAGCGGCTGGAGGAAATCCGGCGGCTCAGGAATCAGTAGCGCCGCCCTGAAAGCCGGAAGGCAGGCCAGGAGGCCCGCCCCACCAATCACTTCTTAGCAGCCAGCTTCAGGTCGATCGACGCCTCTTTCCGCGTATCGAAAGAACTCAGCGTCCTGGTGGGACTGGACAAGCCGTTCGATTCCGCCCTGAGCTCGTAATCGATGTCGGGATTCAGCTCATGAAAGGAATATGTACCGTCGTCTTTGGTGATGAACGATTGGACCTGCAGCGTCTTGGTGTTCTTCAGATACACCACTGCCTGCTTCACGCCGGCGCCCTCCGGCGAGAGCACCATTCCCTTCACGTTGCGGGTGTTGCCCGATTTTTTCTTCTCCTGTGCCCGAACCGCGGGCGCACACAGGAGGAGGACTGCCAAACAACCTGCCAGAAACCTGCTCATTCGATCCCCCTTCTTATCCGGCGCGGCGCAAACCAGCGCGGCGATGCGTGGAAGTCCAGCTACTTCCAGTCCTCGTCCTCTTCTTCTTCTTCCTCGTCTTCGTCGTCATCGAGGAGGTCGTCGTCGTCTTCTTCCTCTTCTTCGAGATCTTCCGTGGATTCGACTTCCAACGGATTAACCCCCGCAACCCTCAGGTCCGCTCCACATTCGTCGCAACCGATGGGGTCGCCTTCTTCGACATCCTCCGCGTCTACATCAATCGCGCCACCGCATTTCGGACACTTGAGCATGGATAATTCCTCCCAAAATACTACTGTTATACGAACGACAGCCGCATTTGCAAGCGATTTATCGGGCAGGCTGCTGGGCCGCCTTGGCCAGGCGCCGCCGCGTGGTTGCCGGGACGATGCCTTTCAGGCGCAGGTACCCGAACAACTGAGCGCGGTGCGTCAGTTCGTGCTCCTTGATGAACTGGACCATCTCCAGGCGAGTGAGCCTCTGGCCGTCGAAACGCGTGATCTGGTGCGCCCAGAAATCGGCGGGGCGGGCGGCCAGTTCGGTCAGGCGGCCGTTTAGGGTGGAACGCAGGGCAGCAGCCAGCCCGGCAACGCCCGGCGCCGGATCCTCGACATGGCGCATGAGCCGCTGGCGAAAGTCGGGGACGGTGAAATCCTCTTCGCCGGCCAGCAGCATTCCGGTAAGGCCTTGGCTCGATTGCAGGATGTGACGGGCGATTTCACCGAACGTCTGCATGTCCGGCATAGCCCGGAAATCGAAATCGTTCGCGGGGAAGTCCTCCACCGCCGCGATGGTATCTTCGCGTATCGTCCGCCATGAGTCCAACACGTGTTCCGTTCTGATCATGTCCACATTGTACCCGTCTTCCCCGCCCCGGCAAGCGGGCTGTCCCCGGAGTATGATAATGAGGAGTTCCGAATCGATGAACTCGCGTGGAATCATGCGAATTGGCGCGGCCATCGCGCTCTTGGGCGTCTCGTTCGCGGCGCTTGCGGCTAAGCCGCCGTCGAGCGAGGAGCAGACGCGCGTGCTCGAAGCGACCCGCCGGACGGCTCTGGCTTACACCAAGGCCCTGCCCGACTTCATCTGCTCCGAAGCGATCTCGCGCTATAGCGACGCTTCCGGCAAGGGCAAGGACTGGTCGGCCGTGGATAGCCTGATGGTGCTGCTATCCTATTTCGGCCGCCAGGAACACTACCGCCTGGTCCAGGTAAATCACCAACCCGACAGCGCTTCCTACGATTCTTTGCCGGGCGCCACCTCCCAGGGCGAGTTCGGCACCATGTTGCGGCGGGTATTCGAGCCTTCCTGCGCGGCAAAATTTCAGTGGCGGAGCTGGGAGGATCTGCGGAAACGCAGCGTCCAGGCGTACTCCTACAGCGTGGCGCGCGCCGATTCCACTTTGTCTCTGACCTATGTCAACGGCCCCGATTCAGGCGAAATGGTGGCCGGTTACCACGGTTTGGTTTACATCGATCCCACCTCCGACACGGCGCTCCGCGTCACGCTGGAAGCCGACGGCCTCAAGGACTTTCAAGTCAGCCTGGCGGGGACGACGCTAGATTACGACTACGCCAGGATCGGCGGCGAGCGCTACCTGCTGCCCCTCAAAGCCGAGACTTTGATGCGGGCCGCGGGCGGGATGACCCGCAATGTGGTGGATTTCCTTTCCTACCAGAAGTTCGACGTGGGTACCGATATCCTGTTTCCCAAGGCGGGAGACCCCGTAGATAAGCTACGCTGAGGTCGTGCGCCTTGTATCCGCGTCGATAATTTCGCTCTGCCTGGTTCTTTCGCTGCACGCGCAGAAGAACGCCAGCGTCGCCGTCTGGTTGACTAATTCCGATAAGACAGCCCTGTTCGCGGAACAGGCCCAGAGCCTGCGCTTTGGAAAGGCCGCCGGCCAGGCCCTCACAATCAGCATTGACGACAAGCAGACCTTGCAAACCATCGATGGCTTCGGCTTCGCCTTGACCGGAGGCAGCGCCCAACACATGGTCCGCATGAACCCCGCCAAGCGGGCCTCCCTGATTCAGGAACTGTTCGGCGTCGCCGGCAAGGACATCGGAATCAGCTACCTCCGCGTCAGCATCGGCTCATCCGACTTGAACGACCACGTCTTCACCTACGACGACTTGCCGGCCGGCCAGACCGATCCCGATATGGCCAGATTCTCCCTCGACGAGGATCGCGCCGATGTGATTCCTGTCCTGAAGGAAATCCTCAAGGTGAATCCGAAGATGAAGATCCTGGGATCGCCGTGGACCGCGCCCTCCTGGATGAAGAGCAACGACAACCCCAAAGGGGGCAAGCTGAAGCCCGAATGCTATCCGGCGTATGCCAGATACTTCGTCAAGTACATTCAGGGGATGCGGGCGGAAGGCATACGGATCGACGCCATCACCGTTCAAAACGAACCGCTCAACGAGAAGAACACCCCGAGCCTCTCGATGTCCGCCACGGAGGAGGCAGATTTCATTAAGAACCACCTGGGACCCGCGTTTCAAGCGGCGCGCATCGATACGAAGATCGTGCTCTACGACCACAACTGCGACGTTCCCCAGTACGCGACTTCGATTCTTGCCGACGCTCAGGCCGCCCGCTACGTCGATGGCTCGGGTTTTCACCTGTATGGCGGGCAGATCGAAGCCATGTCTCAGGTGCACGGTGCTTACCCCCGCAAAAACCTCTACTTCACCGAGCAGATGGTCACCGGTTCGGTGGAGTCGCGGCCCAGCGTCAACGTCGCTTCGCCCGTGCGCAAACTAATCGTCGGCGCGACCCGCAACTGGAGCCGCAATGTCTTGCTTTGGAATCTGGCGGCCGACCCCCAGAACCGGCCGCACACGGACAATGGCGGATGCGGCACGTGTCAGGGCGCCATCACCATCGATGGCAGCACTGTGACTCGCAACGTGGCCTATTATGCCGTTGCCCACGCGTCCAAGTTCGTGCGGCCCGGCTCCGTGCGCATTGGCTCCAACAGTCCGGACACGCTGCCGAATGTGGCTTTCAAGGCGCCGGGCGGCAAGAGAGTGCTCATTGTTGTCAGCGCCGGACAATCGCCCGAAACCTTCGCCATCCAATACCGCGGCGCCGTGGCTGTCACCACGTTGAACCCTGGGTCGGTCGGCACTTACGTTTGGTAATCCGGCGAGCCTGCGTCGTACTTTTCACAGCGATCCGCCAGGGCCTGAAAATTCTTCATGCGCTGTTCCGCGCGATGGAACCTGCGAACGGCCGCGAAGGTAACCTTCTGCACAAAACCGCTCCCGCCGGCGTGACATACCGAACATTGGACGCCACCGTGCTCCCTCTCACAGTGAGGAGAATTCTATGCGTAGGACTCTAACAACACTGCTGGCAATGGCCGGCGCCATGAGTACAGCCGCTTTCGCGGCGGACAGGGCCATCAAAGTGAGCGACAGGCTCGACGCCTCGGCCGCCACGTTGACGGACCTGATGAGGGCTTTCGATAAAGGCATCCCCCAGGATCTGGTCGATAAGGCTCGCTGCATCATCGTCGTGCCAGGTATGAAGAAGGCTGGATTTATTTTGGGCGCGGATTATGGACGCGGGTTCGCGGTATGCCGCCGGATGGGCGGATCGGGCTGGAGCGCTCCGGCCGCGATCGTGGCTGAAGGGGGAAGCGTCGGATTCCAACTCGGCGGTACGGAAACCGATGTCGTGTTGCTCGTAATGAACGAGGGCGGAATGAACCACCTGCTATCCGATAAGTTCACCGTCGGCGGGGACGCCGCGGCGGCAGCGGGCCCGGTTGGCCGCGACGCGAGCGCACGCACGGACGCCGTGATGCACGCGGAAATCCTGTCGTATTCCCGTTCGCGCGGCCTGTTCGCAGGCATCTCGCTCGAAGGCGCGACGATTCGTCCGGATCGGGATACCGACCGCGAACTCTACGGCCGCGAAGCTTCGAATCGTGAAATTCTGACCGGTAACTTCAAGTATCCCGCGGTTGCGGAGAACTTTGAACGCACGCTCAATCGGACCTCGGCAGAGCGCAGCCGCTAGCGGGGCGAAGAAGAAGCCAGAAGAAGGCAGACGGACCCACAAAAGCAGTGGGTACCCCGGTCCGCCCCACCGGGGTCACGCTTCTTCTTCCACCGGTTCCGGCTTTGCTTCGGCGAAGCGGTAGCCGATGTGGCTGTCGGTCAGCAGGTATTCGGGATTGGCCGGGTCGTCTTCGAGCTTTTTGCGCAACTGCCGTACGAAGGTGCGCAGATACTCCAACTCGCCTCCGTACTCCGGTCCCCATACGGCGTGCAGCAGGCTGACGTGCGTAATCGGCAGGCCGGCATGCGACATCAGATAGCGCACCAGCTCGAACTCGGTGGGCGTGAGGTGAACGGGCTCGCCGGCTTTGCGAACGACCCGGCGGGCCGGATCGAGTTCGATGTTCCCGATTTGGATGACGGCGTCAGGATCGGCGCGGTCCGTGGACGCGCGGCGCACCGCGGCCCGGACGCGCGCCGCCAGCTCGCGAATCCGGAACGGCTTGGTGATGTAATCGTCCGCCCCGGCATCGAGCGCCGCGACCATATCCGCTTCGCTGTCGCGCACCGTCAGCATCAAGATGCTCAGGCGGGGCAGGCTCCTGCGGATCTCCCGGCACGCGTAGATGCCGCCCATTCCCGGCATATTGATGTCCAGCAGTACGGCGTCGTATTCGACTTTACGAACAAGATCCAGGGCCTCCTCGCCGGTTGAAGCTTCCTCCACGTCGAATCCCATACCGTGAAGCGTATTGTGCAGCGCGCGTCGAATAAAAGTATCGTCGTCAACGATCAGAACCTTGCCGTGCGACTGACTCAAGCTGCCTCCTTGCGCCGCGGGGTAGAGCCAGGTAGAACGTGGTGCCTGTGCGTTCCTCGCTCACCACCCAGGTTCGGCCGCCATGGGCTTCCGCGGTCTTCTTAACGATCGAGAGGCCGAGTCCGGTTCCCGCCGCCCGGCGCCGCGATTCCTCGGCCCGATAGAAGCGCTCGAAGATCCGCTCCCGGTCGGCGGGCCGTATCGGCGGCCCTTCATTGTGTACCGCTATGATAATCTCTCCCAGATTCTCCTCGGCTGACACGGAGATGGCCGAGCCGGGCGTGGAATATCTGGCCGCGTTATCGACGAACTGCTCGATCGCCGTCGCCAGCATCTCGCGGTCGCCCTGTACCTCCAGCAGCGCCGCGCTGTCCGATATCTCCACCCGGCGGTCGCGAAGCTGCTCGCGGCGGCGCTCCAGGACGTCTTCGATCAGCGGCAGCACGCCCACGCACTCGCGCCGAAGGCTGACTTCCGCGGCGTCAATCCTGGCCATCTGCAGCAGCTCGGTAGTGAGACGATTCAGATGCCCCGCCTGCTCGTCAATCAGGGTAGCCAGCTCGGCATCGTCCGCGGAAAGGCGCCCGCCGTCCAGGATTCCGGAACTGGCGGTCAGAATCACCGTCAGCGGCGTCTTAAACGCATGCGCCAGCCCATCGAGAACCGCCGTTCGAAGCTGCTCCGTCTGCCGGCCCGCTTCGGCCCGGCTCTCCTTCTCGAAGGAACGCGCGCGTTCCAGAGCGATGGCCGCCAGCGATCCCAGCGCGGACACCGTGGGCCGATCCAAGTCCGGTCCGCTAAGGGCCAGCGCGCCCACTGGCCTCGACCCCAGCCGCAGCACATATGCCGAGGCGTGGGCGCCGGCGTCGTTTAGAATGCTGTCCTTGAAATAGGAGCTTCGGGCGAGTTCTTCGAGGGCCTTTGACCCAGGGCCGGTGGCATCCAGGCGCGCCGGGTTGGCGTCGAACAGCGCCAGCGATTCCGTGTGAAAGATCTCCTGGATTAGGGAAACGATCTGCGGCCCGGCCGCCTGGCGCCGGTCGAGCAGAAGAATCCGCCGGCTCAGATCGTAGAGTTTCTCGAGCTGCGTCCGATGCCGGGCCTCCGCCCTTGCCTGCGCATGTGCGCGTGCGGAAAGCCGGCTCACCGTCAGCGCGGCCATCTCGAAGGTGCAAAGGGCCACCCAATACTCGCTGGCGCCAACCCGAAAGCTGAGCACCGGAGGGACAAAGAAGTAGTTCAGGCAGTTGACCGCGATGAGTGACGTGAAACTGGCTTCCCAAAAGCCCCAGGAAACCGAGACCATCACCACAATCAGAAAATAGAGCGATCCGGAAGCGGAGAGGTTCAGATGAAGCCGGTAGGCGAGGAGCGTCACCAAGGCGACGGCCGCCAGTCCGGCCGCGTAACCGCGAAGAGTCCTCGAGAAAGAGCGGGCGTCCATGCCTGCCTCCATTATGCGCCAGGAGTGGCTGTGGAGCGCGACCAGGTGGCACCGGGCTGGCCTAGTGGCGTGAGTGCAAAGTCGCGACGAATATGACCGCGCCGGGGAACGCTCTCTTACGTTCGCGGCCCGGTTCGGGTCACTCGCCGCGATATCCCGTACGCGCGTACGCTTTCATTCCCGAGCCATCGACTTTGACCGAGATCTTGTGCCACTTGCCGCTGCGTGCGCGGGCCCCGGGCGCGTATCCGATGGTGTACTGATTCCGCAAAGCCCGCCCGATGCTGGCGGCGGCTTTGGAAATGTCCGTTGGGGAACTGACGGCATAGCTCAGCCCGCCGGTCTTTGCGGCCAGTACCTCCAAAAAATACAGGCCCTTCTGCGCTTCCGTCATCATCATAGGCTTTGGAGCCTGGATGGCGTTCAGGGCGGCGACAGTGGCGATGGTGTAGATCTGCGCCTCGGCTTCCACCTCTTCCAGCCGCAAATCCGCATTGGTGTAGCGGCTGTGGTTGTCGATGCCATCGGAAATGACGATCAAAGCCTTCCGGGGGTACTTGCCGGCGCGCAACTCCTTGGCGCTGTCGTAAATCGTGTCGATCAACGCCGTGCGGCCGGAGGCGTTCTCGGATTCAATGCGGTGCAAGGTGTCCTCGAAACTGTCCTCAAAGCCGGAGTAAGCGCGCGGCTGGGTAGATACGCCGTTGACAAAAACTTCATCGCCGGGGTTGGCGTCCTTTAGCAGCACCCGCAAGGCTTCCTTGGCCGCGGGCAGGTAATCCCTCATGCTGCCGCTCAAATCCAACACGATCCCCAGCGAAACCGGCGCGTCTTCCTCACTGAACGACCGGATGGCCTGTGGGGCGCCGTCTTCAGTCAGCTTGAACGAATTGCCACCCAAGCCATTCACAATGGCCCCGCGATGATCGACCACAGTCACCGGAACCAGAACCAGCGTGGAATTGGCGCTGAAAGCCGACCCTGCCCCCGCGGCGGCGTTCGGCGCTTCGGCGGCCCAGGCGGCTCCAGCCGCGGTCATCGTCACCACGACAACACCTAAGGCCAGATACGATTTCCCATTATGCGGTTGCATGAGAGACAAGTACCTCCTTGTGTAAGACCACCCTGGATACGGCTGGAACCGACTCGTACTGCGGCTCAGGAACGCTCCAGGCCGCGCCGTGCTCCGCACAGGCGAGGCAGCACTCCTCGAAAGCCTCTTGATCGATGACTTGAACGTAACCAAGCGCCAGAGCCTTGACCGACCAATCCTCGAGAATCTGCCAGATCTGGTGGGCCGGGACATCGAACCGCTCAGCCACGCGCGGGGAACTCCAACCACGGACAAAGAACAACAGAACCGCGCGCCACTGCAGCCCCTCCGGCCGCTGCTTCAAGAAAACCGGAATCTGCGCTGGGAAGGAAACGATGTTCCGCCGGATGGCCCGCCGCAGCGCCAGACTTCCGGGATGCAGTGGAGTCTGGACAGGCGAGTCGCTGACGATATTCGAACCGTTTCGCTTCTGTTCCATGCCGTTCATAGAGGAAGTCTAGAATGTCGAACATAAGGAACGCATAAGTGCGTATGGCGGGAGCTTACTTCCCGGCTGATCCAGTGACTCTTTCGCTTACTGGAGACAAGGCACTTAGCCGGTGTATTCACCCCGGAATTGGCCCATAAACAAAACTGAAGGCGTCCATCAATTCTTTCCATGCGGAAATCAAACGCAAGCAATTCAGCCTGTTGCGGCGGCGGAACGGCCACGTATAAGGAAAGCCTCACGTGTCTTCATGCGTTCCTCATGAGAGTTCCGGCAAAATCGTTATGACTCGCGGCAAGTGAGGCGGGGGGCGAAGCGGTTACGCCAGCGAAGTGGGGACGCGAAGATGAATACTGTACTCGATCGCACATGCGCGGCGCTTGATAAGTCCGTTTGCGGCAAGCTACTGGTGGTTGACGACGAAGCCGCCATCCGCTGGGCCCTGCGGAAATCCCTCCAGGGCATGAGTTTTGAAATCCTTGAGGCCGAAACCGGCGAGCAGGCTCTCGCACTGGTCCGTACGATTCGCTTTGACGCCGTGCTCCTCGATATCGGAATGCCGGGCTTGGATGGCATTGAGACCTGCCGCAGGATCCGTAAGCTGGCGCCGCTGCTGGGCGTTGTCATGTTGACTGTCAGGAATACCGAAGAAGACAAGATCCTGGCTCTTGACGCCGGCGCGGACGACTACGTAACCAAGCCCTTCAACGTGCGGGAACTGGCGGCCCGGCTGCGCGCCGCCGTACGACGTTCCCAGGCGTCGCAGGTGGACGACGCCGCCGCAATCCGAATCGGAGATATCGAACTTGACCCGGCGCGCCGCGTGGTGAAAAGAGCGGGCGTGGCTGTGCACCTGACGCCTAAGGAATTCGAGATGCTGCACCTGCTCATGTCGAACGCCGGACTTCCGCTGACTCACGCGCGCATCCTCGCGGCCGTCTGGGGTCCAGAGTATGGCGGTGAGCTCGAGTATCTCCGCACGTTTGTCCGTCAACTGCGAAAGAAGCTCGGTGACGACGCCGCCGCTCCCCGGTACCTGGTCACGGATTCGCAGGTCGGTTACCGCTTCAAGGCCGAGGCCGTCATGGCGGCTGGGAGCAGCGCGTGACGGCCGCACGAATCCACTTCCAAGCTTCGTGCGTTGCTCATGAAGCGCGTCTCATGCGGAACGCATCGGAGGGGCCGGGGGCGGAGCGGAAACACTCCGGTCCGCCCTCACGCCAGGAACGCGACGCGCAACTTAGGACGTGTTAACCAACGCAGTCGCCTTGTTCGCGACTCGCTCGATAGATCCGCCACCGGAAACAGCGCGTGGTCAGGATCGCAAGATAAACCGCCTGGGCAGGCGTCATCGCCCGCGCTACGATCGCGCTAACTTAGTACAACTGTGAGAGGACAATTATGACGCGCAACATACTTGTTTTTGCACCAACTTGTATCGCGGTAACACTCGCCGCCCTACCCATCCCTGCCTGGGGGCAGGGAGCGTTAGCCAGTGTGGACGGCGTAACTTTGGACTCAGTCACCAGGCAGCCCGTGGCGCATGTGCGAATCACGGCTTACAACGCAAGCAGAGGGTTAAGCCGGAACGCCGTCAGTGGCCCCGATGGAACCTTCGTCATCGCGAAAATGGAGCCCGGACTCTACCAGGTAGCGGCCATGAGGGATGGCTTCGCCAAATCGACGGCCAGCCTGCAGGTAGCTGCGCCGGAGACGTACCGGGTAAATCTCTTGCTGGCCGCCGATAGTCCGCCCGCTTCGGCGGCCAAAGCCCCGCCAGTAGCAGTCGAGATGCCCATGGTTGAGGTGGCGGACGAGATTGCGGCTCTGAAGGCCCGCATCGAACAGCTTGAGTCCGCCGAGAAAAGCCGGACATCCGAGCCGGTGGAAACGGCCGCCGCGGCCGCTCCGGCCACGACTGGAGGCGCGCCCGCGCCGGCGCCGCCCCAAGCCGGCGCAGCTCCTCCTCAGGCCCCTCCGCCGGCCGCCGCGCCGACCTTTCCGGATGCCTTAATGCAGCCCCCGGCCACTCCCGGCGTAGATAACGACACTCCGTTTGCCTATGCGGACTTCACCTGGCTAAACGGCACCTCGCGCAACAAGGACGAAGTGCTGGCTACCAAATGGTTCACGCCGGAAGTGCGATTCGATACGAACTTCATCGAGGACTTCAATCAGCCCGTAGACCACAGCATGGGCGGCTCGACGGAGATGTTCCGGTCCGGCGAATTCCAGTTGGAACAGATCAGCGTGGGCGGCGACTTCCGCTGGGACAACGTCCGCGGCCGGGTCTTGTATATGGATGGAATGTTCGCGACCACCACGCCGCGCAACGACGCCAGCGCCGGAGTCGGCCAATGGAACCTCAGTGACGCTTACCGCTATGTCTCGGAAGCCTGGGGCGGCTATTCGTTTAACGTGAACCACGGGCTGAATATCGACGCCGGGATTTTTGTGTCCTACATCGGCTTGTTCAGTTACTATAACTTCGATAACTGGGCCTATCAGCCGTCGTTTGTGTCGTCGAACACTCCGTGGTTTTTCAACGGGCTGCGCATCCAGTGGTTCCCCACCAACAAACTGAAAATCGAGCCCTGGATCATCAACGGATGGCAGTCTTACGCAAAGTACAATGGCCATCGGGGTCTCGGAGGTCAGATCCTCTATCGCCCGCACGAGTGGCTTTCGATGGTGTTCAACAACTACGGAAACGGCACCGACGACCTCGGCATTCCCGGCCGCTCCCGCATCCACACCGACGACAGCATCGAGGTGCGATATTACAACAAGCCGGACCGGGGCGACAAAGGCGTCGATAAGATGGCCTTTTCTTTTACGGCCGATGCGGGGTGCGAATACGGCGCCGGAGTAACTTGCCATGGCGGCTCCGGAGGTCCCAAGCAGTCCTTCCTGGGCTGGATGGCTTACAACCGGGCGTGGTGGGACAAGGACAAGTACGCCCTCACGGTCGGCGGCGGCATGATGAACAATCCGGGCCGATATCTGACGCTACTGCCGCCCATCGATGGCGCCACCGCCGCTTCCGGTACGCCTTATTTCACCGAGAATCCCGGGGACCCGGCCAAGATGTGGGATGCCAACATCAACCTCCAGTGGATGCCCAAGGAGTATGTCACGTGGTGGGCGGAGGCCGGCTATCGCCACTCCGACGTTCCGTATTGGTCCGGGCGAGGCGGCATTACGCCTCCGGGCGGAAACAACGGCGCGCCGGCGGACTACACTTGCAGCAGCGGCTCGTCGTCGGGGCAGACGGTCCTGGCGGCGGCCTATGCGGCTTGCGGCGGACCAGGCAGCGTGTGGTTTCCGGACCTTCGGCGCGGCCAGGCTTCCCTCAGCGCCGGTGTCATGGTGAAGTTCTAACCCAGTAGGGCGGGCCATTGTTGTTTGTGGTCCGCCCCACTTCTCTTTCTTTCTCGACTATGCCAAACTGCGGAGAATGAATCGCCTCACTTTGTTCGGACTGGTCGCCGTGACGTCGATGCTTGTCGCGTACGCCCTGGAAAAGCGAAGCCACTGGTTCATCCTGGCGTTTTCCGGCTCCTGTGTGCTGGCTTCGATCTATGGCTTCCTGCAGGGCGCCTGGCCATTCGGCCTGGTCGAGGCCGTCTGGTCCGTCATCGCGCTGAACCGCTGGCGCCTGGAACGGCGCGCGGAGTGAGGGCGAGGGCTGGCGAACCGTCTGCCCCACCTTCCGCCCGCCCCTGCTCCACGTTCAGCCTGCTGCACCTGTTCACCTGGCATAGCGGCAGTTCAGGGTGCTATTCTCTTTTTTGCGCCTGTTAATTACAGCCACGCTCACGTGTGTCCTATCCTATAGCGCGGCGCCGCAGACCTACATGATTCAGACGGTCGCGGGCGGCGGTGCGCCGGTGAACGTGCCGGGCACGTCCGCGAGCCTGCCTTTCAACCCCGCTTCGGTCGCCATGGACGGGGCGGGCAACGTTTTTATCCCGGATCCCTTCGACGCCATCGTCTTGCGGTTGGACGCCACGACGGGCATCTTGACAATGGCGGCGGGGACTGAGATGTCAGGCTATAGCGGAGACGGTGGCCCGGCCACCAGCGCACGCTTAAGCAGTCCCACCGTGGTGGCCCTGGATTCCGCCGGCAACCTCTACATCGGCGACAGCAACCGCATCCGCAAGGTTACGAATGGGACAATCACCACTGTGGCAGGGAACGGGACGCAAGGTTTCAGCGGCGACAACGGTCCGGCTATCGACGCTGCGTTCTACGGCATTTCGGGACTCGCCGCGGATGCCGCCGGCAATCTCTACATCTCCGACTGGGGCAACCAGCGCATCCGCAAGGTTGCGCACGGAACGATCACAACCGTGGCGGGGACCGGGACGGCAAGCTATAACGGCGACAACATCCCAGCCATCGGCGCACAGTTGTCCTATCCTGCGAACCTCGCGGTGGATTGGGCCGGCAATTTGTATATCGCCGATCCAGGCAACTATCGCATCCGCAAGATCTCGAACGGCATCATCTCCACCGTAGCCGGCAGCGGGGGCCTGCTCGGCGACAATGGTCCGGCGACCAGCGCCGAGTTGAACCAACCCACCGGGGTCGCCGTGGACGCGGCCGGCGACTTGTTCATCGCCGATACGGATAACAACCGCATCCGCAAGGTCATGAACGGGGTGATCACGACCATAGCGGGGAGCGGGCCCTCTGGTTTTTACGGCGACGGCGGTCCAGCCACCGGCGCCTATCTGGGCTATCCCCAAGGCGTCGCGGTGGATGCGGCGGGTAACGTGTACATCGCCGACTGGGCCAACCAGCGCATCCGCGAGGTTTCCAACGGAACCATCGCCACGGTTGCGGGCGGTGGGTCCATGAATAATGTCCCAGCCACCAGCACGCAGTTGAACCACCCCACGGGCGTGGCCGCGGATACCGCCGGCAACCTGTACATCGCCGACCCTAACGCGGCCCGCGTTCGCGACGTCTCGAATGGGACGATCACGACCGTCGCAGGGGGCGGCAACCAATTCAATAATGTTCCGGCCGCCAGTTCCTACCTGTACGTTCCCACCGGGGTGGCCGTGGATGGCGCGGGCAACCTATATATCGCCGACTCGAGAATGACTTATATCCGCGAAGTCTCGAATGGCGTAATTACGGCCGTCGCGGGATTCGGGTCCAGCGGTTTCAGCGGCGACAACGGCCCGGCTACCAGCGCGCAGTTGAACTCTCCCTACGCCGTGGCCGTGGATTCGGCCGGCAGCGTGTACTTCTCCGACTCCGGCAACAACCGCATCCGCAAGGTGACGAAGGGGATCATCACGACGGTGGCGGGCGGGGGAACCGCGCTGGGCGACAATGGCCCGGCGACCAGCGCGCAGTTGAACGCCCCTCTCGGCGTGGCAGTGGATTCGGCCGGCGATCTGTATATCGCCGACTCCGGCAACCACCGCATCCGCGAGGTCTCGCACGGGGTAATCACCACCGTCGCGGGGACCGGGACGCCGGGGTTCAACGGCGACGGCCCGGCCCAGGGCGCGCAGTTGAGCTTCCCTTACGGCGTAGCGGTGGATTGGGCCGGCAACCTGTACATCGGCGACACCGGCAACGACCTGGTTCGCAAGGTCTCAAATGGCGTGCTCACAACAGTCGCCGGTAACGGGTCAGTGGGCTGGGGCGGCGACGACGGCCCGGCCACGAGCGCCAGCCTTGACTCCCCCCAGGGCGTGGCCGTAGATTCGACCGGCAAGGCGTACTTCGCCGACGCTTTGAACCGCCGCGTGCGTGTCTTGATTCCCAGCGTGAACTACTCACTGGGCGGCACGTACCTGGCGACTGCCTCGATTGCGCCCGCGTCGCCCGCGAGTACCGATGTCATCACGGCTGCGATCACCGGTTGGGTCCCGAACACGTGCTATTCCACCCCCACCGGAAGCGTGAGCGTCGCCGGCCAGAACATCACCGTCAGCTTATCGTCGGCCGCGGTCTCCGGCGTCGGCTGCGGTCAAGTCACGATTCCGTTCGCCACATCGGTGACGCTCGGGCGGTTAGCGGCGGGGGCCTACACGGTCACCTATCGGATGATTCTGGACGGCGGACCGGTGGAGAGCATTTCCGAAACGCTCACCGTCGAGCTGCCGGTGGGGATTGCCAGTGCCGCGAATCTGCCCCCGGGGTTCGTGGGCGGGGCGTATTCCGAGACCCTTAGCGCCATCAACGGAACGCCGCCCTACGCGTGGTCGCTCGCGCTTGGCCCGCTGCCCGGCGGTCTGACGCTCACGAGCGCGGGCGTGATTTCCGGGGATCCAACGGCGGCGGGCAGTTTCAGCTTCACGGTAACGGTCAGGGATGCGGACGCAACCACGGCTACGCAGACGTTCACGGTGACCATCGTCACCGTAACGGGCCCCCTGACGGAGACCGGAGCTTTTCCGCAAGTGGCGGCAGGCGGGGGGTGGGATACCTCAATCTGGCTGGTGAATACTTCGGCGACGCCGCTTCCTATTGCACTAGTGTTCCGCGGAGACGATGGGAGCCCGCTCAGCATCCCCATCACCGTGACGCAGCAAGGAGACGTCCAGACCTACACGGCGTCGGGCGTGGAGCGAGCACTGAACCAAAATACGACCCTCGTCGTGGCGTCCGGCGCTCTGCCATCCAACGTGGAGGGGTGGGCCGAGGTTATCAGTACCGCCCCCGTGAACGGCTTCGCGGTGTTCCGGTATGCGCCGGAGGGCCTCACGCCCGGTCCCGGAGTCGCTACGCCGTGGGAGGCCACCGTACCTCTTCAGGCGCAGCTTTCGGCGAGCACGATGATCCTGCCTTTCGACAATACCGACGGGTTCTCGACAGGCGCGGCGTTGGGAAGCCTCTCGCTTTCGCAGGCGGATGTGACAGCCACGTTCTACGACGAAAACGGGGTTGTGCTGGGGACCCCGCAGCAGATTCCCCTGGCAGCGAACGGACACACGGCGTTCGTGACGAACGTCAGTATGCCCTTTACGGTGAATCAGCGAGGCATCGTCAGGTTCACCGGCGCGGCGTTGATGGGGATTGGGTTGAGGGCAAGTCCGTACGGAACTTTGACCACGGTTCCGGTGGTATTGCAATAAGGGCGAGGGCAAGCGTACCCACAAAGGGCGTGGGTACCCCGCCAGGTACCCCGCCTGTCCCACCTTGGGCAGCACCAGAAGGCAGGCCAGGAGGCCCGCCCCACTACCCCACCACTTCCAGGAACGCCTTGGCGGCGTGACTCAGGCCGCGTCGCGTCGGATAGACCAGACGGATCTTGCGCTCCATGTGCAGCTCCTTGATGCGCACCTCGGCCAGGGTCTTCTGCTCGATCTCCTGCTCCACGCACATGCGCGGCACAAATGCCACTCCCATGTTGCTCTGCACCATTTTGCGGATGGTCTCGATGGTGGGCATCTCCAGGTCCATCCGCAGCGGCACTTTGTGCGCCCGGAACTCGCGCAGCACCGCCTCGCGATAGGGCGAGATCACGTTGTGCGCCACGAAATTCTCGGAACCCAGTTCGGAAATGGATACCGTTTTCCGGTGCGCCAGCCGGTGCGCGGGAGAGACTACGAAGGCCAGGGCGTCCGTGTAGATCACCTTCGATTTTAAACGCTCGTCGCCGGGGTCGTAGCTGATCACGCCCAGCTCCAGATTGCCGTCCAGCAGTTCGTTGGGGATTCGGCTCGATAGGCTCCGCCGCACCTGCACCTTCACCTTCGGGTACAACTCGCGGTAGCGTTCAATGTGGCGCAGCAGGTAGAGCGAGGTGGATTCGTTGGCGCCGATGGTCAATCGCCCGGCGGAATTGTCGCGCAGCTCCGCCAGTGAGTTTTCCATTTCCTGCTGCAAACTTTGAAACCGCCGCGCGTAATCGAGAACCGTGCGCCCGGCATCGGTCAACAGCAGCCCTTTGCCCGACCGGTCGATCAGCTTCTCCTGCAGCTCCAATTCGAGCCGCTGCAAGGCCAGCGAGATGGCCGGCTGCGTGCGCAACAGCCTTTCCGCCGCCCGCGAAAAGCTCTTCTCCGTGGCCACCGTGAGAAACACTTGAAGGGAATACAGTTCCATGCTGCTCTCGATTATAACAATTCCTTATGCGGCCTTCTACAATTATAAATTTGCTAAATCAAACCGCCAATCGGCATAATGGGTTTTTAAGCTTAACTTCGAGAGCTTCTATGACCGACCGCGTAACTATTTTCGACACTACCCTCCGCGACGGGGAGCAATCCCCCGGCTGCAGCATGAACGTCCCCGAGAAGCTGCGCATGGCGCGCAAACTGGTGGATCTTGGCGTGGACGTTCTGGAAGCGGGCTTTCCGATCGCCTCCGAAGGGGATTATGAGGCTGTGGAGGCCGTCAGCCGCGAGTTTCCCGAGGAGCGCATCGCCGGCCTGGCGCGCTGCTGCAAGCTCGACGTGGAGCGCGCCGCCGCGTCGCTCCGTCACGCCAAACGCCCGCGCATTCACACCTTCATCGCCACCAGCGATATCCACCTGAAGTTCAAGCTTCACAAGACGCGGCAGCAGGCCCTCGAGGAAGCCGTCATGGCCGTGGAACTGGCGCGCACCTTCGTGGACGATGTGGAATTTTCGGCGGAAGACGGCGCGCGCACGGAACCCGCGTACCTCGAAGAGATTTCCAAGGCGGTAGTGGCGGCGGGGGCGAGCACGGTGAACATTCCGGACACCGTGGGCTACTCGATTCCCTCCGAATACGGAGTGCTCATTGGCCGCATCGCCAAGGTTCTGGGCGATAGCGCCATCGTAAGCGTACACTGCCATGACGATTTGGGATTGGCCGTGGCAAACTCCCTTGCGGCCGTACAGGCGGGCGCGCGGCAGGTAGAATGCACCATCAACGGCATCGGCGAGCGCGCGGGAAATTGCTCGCTCGAAGAAGTGGTGATGATCCTGAAAACCCGCGCCGATATCTTCCCCTATTACACCGATATCCATACCGAGCATCTGTACTCCGCCAGCGAGCTGCTGACTTCTCTGATCACATTCGGCCCGCAGCCCAACAAGGCCATCGTCGGAGCCAATGCTTTCGCGCACGAAGCCGGCATCCACCAGGACGGATACTTGAAGGAGAAGTCCACTTACGAGATTATCGACCCGCGTTCTGTCGGCATTCCCGAAGGAAAGCTGGTGCTTGGCAAGCACAGCGGGCGCCATGCGCTGTCCCAGTGCGCCAGGGAGCTGGGGTACCAACTGACTCACGAAGAATTGGATGACTTGTATCATCGCTTCTGCGCCGTCGCCGACCATCGCAAGAAGGGGCTCATGAACATGGAGATCGGCCGTCTCATCGAGGAAGGGATCAGGGCCAAAGAGTCGGCCGCGGACTAGCTCATGAAATTGAACGTTCTGGCATTGCCGGGCGATGGGATCGGCGTCGAGGTCACTCGCGAAGCGGTGCGCGTGCTCCGCCATGTCGCCCGGAAAAACGGTCACGACCTGGCGTTGAGCGAAGGGTTGCTGGGCGGCATTGCGATTCATAAGACCGGATCGCCGCTGCCCGAGGAGACCAAGCGGCTCGCGGCCCAGGCTGACGCTACGCTGATGGGCGCGGTGGGGTTGCCCGAATTCGATAACGCGCCGCCCGAAAGGCGGCCGGAAAAGGGACTGCTGGGGATTCGCCAGGCGCTGGGGGTTTACGCCAACCTGCGCCCCGTGCGCGCTTATGCGTCGCAGCTCGATTCTTCGCCACTGAAGAACCACCTGGTGGAAGGCGCCGATATGATTATCGTCCGCGAACTGACGGGCGGTATTTACTACGGTACTCCGCGCGGCATTACGGAAGACGGCGCGGAGACGCGGGCGGTCAATACCATGAC
>Ga0181520_10002369_pt1 | contig 35090 bp, 31 predicted proteins | sample PEATcosm2014_Bin_29_FD_132451 | JGI IMG/M metagenome (GOLD analysis project Ga0181520, IMG submission 132451) | Peatland microbial communities from MTU Mesocosm Facility, Houghton, MI, USA - PEATcosm2014_Bin02_30_metaG | ecosystem: Environmental > Terrestrial > Soil > Wetlands > Peat | place...
ATTCAGAAGCGGGTCGGCAGCGCCTGCTCCGGCGGCAGCGCCATTGCCTCCATCAGCAGCACGGGCACGGTCAGCTGCCAGACGGTCAGCGGCGGCGGCGCCATCAGCCTGCCGGTGAACTGGTCCAGCACGGCAACCGCGCCCAACGGCGTCGTTAACGTCACCAACACCAGCAACGGTCCAACGATGAATACGAAGAACGCCCCTACCGAGAGTTTCTTCACTTCCATCCCCTCGGCGATTGTAGGCACGGCTACGGGAACAGGAGTGCCCGCAGGGGTCACCGGTACGGCGACGAACGGCGTCGGCGTCGTGGGATATTCGGAGGGCAGCGAAGGTCTGGGCGTCGTGGGATATACGTTCAACTCGAATCAGCCGCCTGTAATGGCGTACAGCGGCCTCACGGGATTTAACAACGGCAATGACAGCAAACCTCGCGCCCTGGAGGCCGACATGGTGAATGCCGGTGGCGACGTTGTAGAGGTCTATTCGTCTGCCGCTGCGGCTTCCTACCCGATCACGGGCGTGAATGTTGAAATCGACGCAACCTCGGGCAACACCGAGGCGTTCGCGGCAAACTTGAACAGCCCCGCCGCGGTTGGCCTCGGTCTGTATTTCAATGTTCCTCCGACTTCCGGGGCGATGATCCAGGCCAACGCCCAGAACGGCGGCAATTTTAGTGTGGACGGCAACGCCAACGTCAGCATCAGCGGAAATCTCCATGTGAACGGGACCATCTCCAAGGGCGGCGGCAGCTTCAAGATCGACCATCCCCTTGACCCGGCGAACAAGTATCTTTCTCACTCTTTTGTCGAGTCGCCTGACATGATGAATATCTACAACGGCAACATTGTGACCGACCGGCGCGGACTCGCCACGGTCGAATTGCCCAGCTATTTTGAAGCTCTCAACCAGGACTTCCGCTATCAACTGACCGTGATCGGCCAGTTTGCACAGGCGATTGTGGTGCGGGAGATCACGGGAAACCATTTCATTATTAAGACCAGCAAGCCTGCGGTCAAAGTGTCCTGGCAAGTCACCGGCATCCGGCATGACGCTTACGCCGACGCCCACCGCATCCAGGTGGAGGAGGACAAGGGCAAGGAGCGCGGCACCTATCTCCATCCTGAGCTTTTCAACGCCCCGCAGGTAATCGCGGACAAGAAGTGAACCAACCTTTGCTCTCCATGCCTGTTGCTCTGGCTCGTCCGCAGGCATGGGGAGCAATCTTCCTTACACTCTGTCCGAGCTTCGCCCCCAACCGCGCTGCCATCCGTCTCCTGAGACGGAAGCGGAGCGGGATATGTTAGTGTCCGTATTGTGCACTCAGGCATCAAAACCGGCGTGATCACCGTTCTTCTGCAAGCCGCAAAGAAGCAACCCGGCGGATTCATGGCTGCACTTCGCCATCTGGGTCTTTTCGGATTGTTTTCCCTGGCCGTTCTGGATAGTTTTCCCTTTCCGACCTTCGGCGGCCCAGACATCCTGACCGCCATCCTCGCCGCCAGGCATGGCAATCGCTGGTACGAATACGCCGCCATCGCAACCGCCGGTTCGCTCGTCGGAGCCTTCATCACCTTCCGCTTGGCGCGCCAGGCTGGCATTACCTACCTGCAGAGCAAGTTCGGAAGCGCGCGTGCGCCAACCATCCTGAAGATCTTTGAGAAGTCGGGTACCGGCGCTCTGGCCGCCACCACAGCCGTTCCTTTTCCGCTTCCCACCAGCGTTTTTTTTGCCGCCGCGGGAGCTTCGAACTATCCCGCGCGGAAATTCCTCACGGTCGTCGGACTTTGCCGGGCGCTGCGTTATTCGCTCATCGCCTACATTGCCGCCCGTTATGGACGTCACTTCATGCGCATCATCCGCCATCCCACCCAGTACTGGGGGTGGCTATCGCTGTTTGCCGTCATCATGGCCGCCATGGTTGCCATCGGGATTGTGACGAACAAAATCCTGGGCGCCACTTCCAGCGCAGGGTGAAGAGGAGACCGGCATGGTGGATTTGTCCGTAGCGGATGGAGCGTTGATCCAGCGCCGGGAGGCCGCAAACGTAATCTAGCGGAACGGCGAGGTTAGGCTATGGCGTGGGCTGCGAGGCATGTTCGTTTCCCTGTTTGGCATATTTCAGGGCGGACGCGTTGTCCACTTCCGTCCCATCGTCTTTCCCATACTGTTTCCAATGGCCAGGATCAGAGTCGTGGTCGAGTTCGTGGTGATTGGGGTCGTACCGGAAAAACTCAAGAGTCCGGACCTGCCGTGAGCCCAGGTTTACCTCAATCCGGCAAATCTCTTCCTTGACTTGTTTCCGTCTTGTCGCCGTAGGGCTCGCTGCCGTCCGGGGAGTGCCCACACCGGAATTCATTGGCGTGCTATAGACCACCCTGGACCAATAGATGAGGCGGTCGCCATCCCGGCTCACGCTGTCCGCATCGATGTAGAACGTGCCGGCTCCATTGTCCAGGTTCCTGGAAACCACCCAGTTGGCGGCCAACGCAATGTTGGAGACTGCAAACAGGAACAGCGCCAATGAACAAGCGATCCGACTCATGCCGAACTCCTCCTTGTTTTTCCAGGAAGCCGGGCTTTGGCCCGCACTCCCAACCCGTGTCCCATCTCTGAACCGCGATATGGCGCCGCGCGGCCGCGTTCACAAACCTCGAAAGTCGCCCGAAAACGAAGCCGCCGAAGCAGGCAATCCAGTGCCGTTACTCAGCTCCCTGGTTGTGGGAAGTTCGCGTCTGTTCACGCAAAAGCCGCTCCAGGCCCGCTTTTGTTTCACCAGGAAGAATGGATGCATGGGCACGGAGAGGCGGCTGAGAGTCTACGAAACGCAGCCAAACTCCATTCTGATGACAGATGCCCGGCGTGGGACTTCGATTCTTCCTGGGGCGGTGTTTTTTTGATTTACGCGGTATGGGTCCCCGAACGCTGGGTCCGAGTCCACTTGCCCCGTGGAAGAGGCCAAGCCTGACAACCAGCGTGGCGCCTGCCTCCATCCCGAGTTGTTCAACACTCCGCAGGAAATCGCGGAAACCAGGGAAACGCGAGCGCTCTGCCACTCCAGGCCTGTTCCATCTGTGGGCCGCGGGCATGGGGAAGCAGTGATCCAGCTGGGGCGAGGCCGGAACAGGGAAGCGCCGCCGCCGCGCCTCCGTCCACCTGTTCCGCTAAACCATCGTTAGCATGTGGCCCAGTTTCTGCTTCTTGGTGGTCAGGTAAAACAGCGCCTCCGGACTTGGCGAAACCTCGCATGCAATGCGTTCCACGACCTCAATTCCAGCACTGGTCAGCGCTGCCACTTTTTGCAGGTTGTTGGTCAGCAGGCGCACCCGGGCAACCTCCAGGTGCTTCAGGATCGCGGCCGGCAGGGCAAAGTCGCGATAGTCCACCTCAAACCCAAGGTGCTCGTTTGCCTGCACCGTATCCAGACCCTCGTCTTGCAGCCCATATGCCTGGAGTTTCGCCATCAGACCAATCCCTCGCCCCTCCTGTTTTTCGTAGATCAGGATGCCGGCACCCTCCTCGGCAATCGCATTCATGGCAAAATCCAGTTGCCCGCCGCAATCGCAGCGCAGTGACCCAAAGACGTCGCCGGTGAGGCACTGGGAGTGAATTCTCACCAGCGGAACTCCACTGGAAATATCTCCCATGATCAGGGTCACGGCGGTCTCCAGACCGTCCGCCGTGGAGCGCTCAAATCCTAGCGCTCGAAACTGTCCCCATCGCGTCGGCAAGTCCGCACTGGCAACCTGGGTTGTGGTGCTGCAATCAACGCCTAAATCCATTTCAGTGCCCCCGTATCGGGATCTGTTTCCGGGTTCATATTCCCGGCATTCATTCTGTGTATTCATTGGAGTATTCATTCGTAGCCACAAGGTTCGCGATCAGGACAGGCCCGGCCCGCTGCGATCGCGCCATCGAACCCGTCCACCCGCGTGACGCAGGTGTCCCCGGCGCAGATTGTCCAGGTCTTGGGGAGATCTTTGTTCGAAGCAAGCCCCTGCCGGTTGCAGCAGGGCTCGAGCGGAATGGAAGGAAGGCATGATGAAACGCTCCTCGCGCAGAAACTCGACGAAAAACGTTTCAGGGCAGTACCGCGCCGCAAACTCCTACACGCATCCCGGAACGATCTGCCGGGAACGGTTCGCCCGGATTGGATCGCAAGCTGCGTGCACTGTGGCCCGTCTTCTTTCATCCGGACTGTTACCGTCGGCCCTGGAGTTTCACCAGATCTGCTGACCCTGCCTGAAGGCAGGCGCTCGCGGGCTGTCACCGCCGGTGGGGACTCGCACCCCGCCCTGAAGACGTACGTCAGATACAGATTCAATCCTACGCCTTTTGCGCGGGCTTGCGGCAATGTGTACGGTCACTTCACATTGTGACGCAAGGCTGCCAATGCGAGCGGATCCAAGCACACGCGCCGGTGAACTCACAAGAAAACAGTGGTAAAACGGATCCGGCGGCCATCCTCCGCCTGCGTTTGCCGGCCATCGCGCCACGCTGACGCCGGTGGTTTCTCCATCTCCCGCTTGCCCGCAATCGCCATGGGCGTTTGCCTGTCCGCTGACACCGATCCTGGTCTCAGCCAGCCGGCCCAGCCACTCAAGGCTCGTCGCGCAGATAACCATCCTTGCTTGGATCGGGCATGCGGATCGCGACGATCAGCGCCACCGCGCACAGGGTTGTGACGTACCAGTAAAAAGTCGATTCCCGGCCAATCGATTTCAGTTCCAACGCAACGAATTCCGCCGAACCGCCGAAGATCGCATTTCCCAGTGCATACGACAAACCGACGGCCAGGGCGCGCACTTCCAGGGGGAACATTTCGGCCTTGATCAAACCGCCGATCGATGTGTAAAGGCTGATCACAGCCAACGCCAGAAACACCAGCCCGAATGCCGCATATGGGTTCTTAATCACGGCCAGCGCACGCAGAACCGGTACCGTGCTCACTGTCGCCAAGGCGCCAAACCAGATCATCGACGTACGCCGGCCGATGCGGTCTGACAGCGCGCCAAACAGCGGTTGCATCAGCATGTATATGAACAGCGCGCCGGTCATCACCACGCTCGCCGTTTTGGGGTTCATCCCGGCGGTGTTGACCAGGTACTTTTGCATGTACGTGGTGAACGTATAGAAGATTAGCGAGCCCCCGGCGGTGAAACCAATCACCGTCATGAAGGCGCGCTTGTGCTTCATCAGCCCGGCGATGGTGCCCGCATCCTTGTTCTTGCGCGAATCGGTGGTTGACGTTTCACCCAGGGATCGGAGCAGGTAAAACGCCACCACGGCCGTACCTGCACCCAGCACGAATGGAATCCGCCAGCCCCAGTCTTTCAGCTGTTGAGTGGTCAGCAACTGCTGCAGAATCACCAGCACCAGCAGGGCTAGCAACTGCCCGCCGATCAGGGTCACATACTGGAACGAAGCAAAGAACCCACGCCGCCCGCGGAGCGCGACTTCACTCATATAGGTCGCGCTGGTACCGTATTCTCCCCCAACCGACAAGCCTTGCAACAAGCGTGCGAACAGCAGCAATGCCGGCGCCGCCGTGCCGATGGCAGCATAGGTTGGCAGGCAGGCGATCAGCAGGGAACCGGTGCACATCATCAGTACCTGGGTAATCATCGCCACCCTGCGGCCATGTTTATCAGCGAGGCGGCCAAATACCCAGCCGCCGACAGGGCGCATCAGAAAACCTGCCGCAAACACCCCGGCAGTCTTCAATAGTTGGACGGTGGGATTGCCGCTGGGAAAAAAAGCCGACGCAAAATAGATGGCGCAGAAAGCGTAGACGTAAAAATCAAACCACTCCACCAGATTTCCCGACGAGGCTCCGACGATCGCAAGAATGCGTTTGCGGGTATCCGCTGCGGTAGAAGATTCCTGTGGCGCCATCAGCATGAGGATGTGTTGTCCTGTCTTTAGAACCTGGGGCGCCGAAGCCGCCCCAGGGTGAATCCCCCGCTGAAAATATAAGCGTCCGAGGAAAAATAGACCACATTATGCCGCGCCACAGGCCTTTATCAAACTTTTCTGGTGCAAGCAGACGCAGCAATGCCCGCGCGGAAGCGAGGCGTGTTCGCGGCACGCGATCCGGTGATGCCCGTCACAGCACCCCGATTAGGATATCGATATTGTAATATCGATAAATCATGACAACAGTGCTGATTCCCGAGCCTTCCCTCCGCCGGCTGCCGAAGTACCACCATTTCCTCGTTGAGCTGCGCGAGCGCGGACTCCATGAAGTCTCCTGCACGACCATTGGCGAGGCGCTGAATCTGCTGCCCATCCAGGTTCGCAAGGACCTGCAATATACGGGTATCGTGGGCCGTCCCAAGGTCGGGTTTCAGTTGGCGGAGCTGATCCAGGCCATTGAGACTTTTCTCGGCTGGGACAACACCAACGACGCATTTCTGGTGGGCGCCGGAAACCTGGGATCGGCGCTTCTGGGATACGAGCGCTTCGAGAAGTTCGGGCTCAGCATCGTCGCCGCCTTTGATAACAATCCGCATATCGTCGGTACAAGCATTCATAACAAGCTGGTTTTGCCCATGGAAAAACTGGTCGATCTGGCCCAACGCATGGCAATCCACATCGGGATCATTACCACGCCCGCAGCGGTTGCGCAGCAGGCGGCCGACCAACTGGTGAAGGCGGGGGTGCGGGCAATCTGGAATTTTGCGCCGACCACGCTGAACGTTCCACCCAACGTCATTTTGCAGAATGAAGACCTTTATAACTCACTGGCCGCGTTGAGCTGCAGGCTCGCCAAGGCCATGCAAACATCCGGAGAACCTACTTATGGAACCCGCCGCAACGAGCGCGCAGAAGTTCGAACGAGTCTGTCAGATCCTGACGGATCATCAGAAGAGGCCTGCTCGATTGGTGCCCATCCTGCAGGCCATACAAAGTGAGTATCACTACCTTCCCGAAGACGTAATGACGTTTGTGGCCACCTCGCTGGGAATTCCTCCGGCGCGTGTCTTTGGGGTTGCCACTTTCTATGCGCACTTTGCGCTCGAACCCAAAGGCAAGTATGTAGTACGGCTGTGCGACGGTACGGCCTGCCACGTGAAGCGTTCCGAGCCCATCCTGGAGGCCATTCGGCAGCGCCTCGGGGTGAGCGAAAAGCGCAAGACCACGCCCGACCAGCTGTTCACCGTGGAGACCGTGGCCTGCCTCGGCGCCTGCGGACTGGCTCCGGCGCTGGTGATCAATGAAGACGTGCACGGGCAGATGACGCCGCAACACGCCGTCGAGTTGCTGGACGAAATCGTCCACAAGGAAGCGCAATGACGGCGCGGTGGGCGGAGCAGGCAGCAATCCAGCGCCGGGTTATCATCTGCGCCGGAACCGGCTGCATGGCCAACGGCTCGATGAAGGTGTTTGACGCTTTTGAGCGCCAACTAAGTGAATCGGGTCTCAACGTCATTCTCGAACTGAGGCCGGAGATGGCGGACGACGAGATTCGCCTGAGCAAGAGCGGATGCCAGGGTTTCTGCCAGATGGGGCCGCTGGTGACGGTTCTGCCGGAGCAGATTCTGTACTGCAAGGTGAGCGAGGCAGACGTGGCCGAGATCGTGGCCACGACGCTGGTCTCAGGTGCGGTCGTGGACCGGTTGCTTTATGTCGACCCAGCCACCAGAACGCACTGCCGGGGAATTGCCGACAATCCGTTTTACATGCAGCAAACGCGCTTTGTGCTGCGGGAATGTGGCCACATCGATCCGGAGGACGTAAAGGAGTACATCCTGCACGGCGGCTACCAGGCGGCACGGCGCGCCTGCGTCGAGATGTCGCAGGAGGAGATCTGCAAGCAGGTGCTGGACTCAGGCCTGCGCGGGCGCGGCGGCGGCGGCTTTCCCACCGGGCGCAAATGGGATGCGGCGCGGACGCAGAATTCGGCGAAAAAGTATGTCATCTGCAACGGCGACGAAGGCGACCCGGGCGCCTTCATGAATCGCAGCGTGATGGAAGGCAATCCGCACTCGGTCATCGAGGGCCTGATCATTGCGGCGCGCGCCATTGGCGCTGACGAGACGTTGATCTACGTGCGCGCCGAGTATCCCCTGGCGGTAAAGCGCATGCGCAAGGCGGTGGCCGACGCAGAGCGTGAGGGCATCCTGGGAGACAACGTATTCAGGACCGGAATGCGGCTGCACTGCGAAGTGATGGAAGGCGCGGGCGCCTTCGTGTGCGGCGAGGAGACGGCGATGATCGCCTCCATCGAGGGCCGCCGCGGCATGCCCATGCCCAAGCCGCCGTTTCCGGCGCAGCGCGGACTTTGGGGCAAGCCGACGGTGATCAACAACGTCGAGACCTTGGCCCACGTGGTGCGCATCCTGAACGAAGGGCCGGAGGTTTTCCGCTCCATCGGCGTCAAGACCTCGCCCGGCACCAAAACCTTCGCCTTGACCGGGCACGTAGCCAACACCGGACTTGTGGAAGTACCGTTCGGCACTCCCCTGCGCGATGTTGTGCTCAAGGTCGGCGGCGGCGTGACGAAAGACGACGGATCCATCGACAAGAATGGATTCAAGGCGGTGCAGATCGGCGGGCCGTCGGGCGGATGCCTGACCCAGGAGCATCTGGATCTGCCGCTTGATTTTGATTCGCTGAAGACCGTTGGCGCCATGGTGGGCTCGGGCGGGCTGGTGGTGATGAACCAGCGCACCTGCATGGTCAGCATGGCCCGCTTCTTCATGGACTTCACCCAGCGCGAGTCGTGCGGCAAGTGCGTCCTGTGCCGCGAAGGCACACGCCAGTTGCTGGCCCTGCTGGATGACGTGATCGAGGGCCGCGCCACCGCGGAGACGCTGCAACTGATGGTGAAGCTGGCGCACGCGGTGCAGACCGGTTCGCTGTGTGGGCTCGGCAAGACGGCGCCCAACCCGGTGCTGTCAACCATGCGCTACTTCCGCCAGGAGTACGAGGATCACGTCATTGGCAAGCGCTGTCGCGCCGGTCGCTGCAAAGCGCTGTTGCGGCCGGAGATCAACCCGGCCAAGTGCAAGGGATGCGGCATGTGCATGAAGGCATGTGCGACGGGGGCGATCACGGGCGAGAGGAAGCAGCCGCACCACATCAACCCGGAGCTTTGCGTCAAGTGCGGAGCCTGCGCGAAAGTGTGCAAACTGGCCGCCGTGGAGGGTGTGTAAATGAAGGCGATTCCGCAGCCCGTATTGAACATCGACGGTCGCGATGTGGTCATCGCGGGAGAACGCAACCTGCTGGAGTTGATCCGCAAGGCGGAGATTGACCTGCCGACCTTCTGCTATCACTCCGAGTTGAGCATTTATGGAGCTTGCCGCCTGTGCCTGGTGGATGTTGAGGGCCGCGGCACCATGGCCGCCTGCTCCACGCCTCCGGAGCCGGGATTGAAGATTCGCACGGTCACCGAGGAGATCCGTGAAATCCGCAAGATCACCATCGAACTGCTCCTGGCCAACCACGATCAGAGCTGTCCCACCTGTGCCCGCAGCGCGAACTGCCAGTTGCAGGCACTGGCGCGCCAGTTGGGCATCGAAAAGGTTCGCTTCAAGCCGGTCCGGACTGACCGGCCCATCGACACCTCCTCGCCGTCGCTGGTGCGGGATCCGAACAAATGCGTGCTCTGCGGCGACTGCGTGCGCATGTGCTCGGAGGTGCAGGACATTGGGGCCATTGACTTTGCCTTCCGCGGACACGACTCGGTGGTGCTGCCGGCGTTCGGCAAGGACCTTGCGGAAGTAGCGTGTGTGAACTGCGGCCAGTGCGCCAGCGTGTGTCCCACCGGCGCGCTCACCGTGAAGTCGGAGATGGAACCAGTCTGGCAGGCGCTGGGCGACATGAAAAAGACGGTCGTGGCGCAGGTGGCGCCGGCGGTACGGGTGGGCATCGGCGAGGCGCTCGGACTGAAGCCCGGCGAGATCACCACCGGACAGATTGCCGCCGCGCTGCGCCGCTTGGGATTCGACCAGGTGTACGACACCTCGTTTGCCGCAGACCTGACGGTGATGGAGGAGGCCAACGAATTCCTGAAGCGCAAGGCCAGCGGCAAGTGGATGCCGCAATTCACCTCCTGCTGCCCGGCATGGGTGAAGTACGCCGAGCAGTTCTTCCCCGAGGTGCTGCCGCATCTGTCCAGTTGCCGCTCGCCGCAGCAGATGTTCGGTTCGCTGCTGAAGGAGATGTTGCCTGCCCAGTTGAAGGTGGCGCGCCAGGACCTGGTGGTGGTCTCCATCATGCCTTGCACGGCGAAGAAGTTTGAAGCCCTGCGCGATGAGTTCCAGGATGACGGAGCGCGCGACGTGGACCATGTACTCACCACACAGGAATTGGCGCGCATGATCCAGTCGGCGGGACTGCGCTTTGCCCAGCTCGAGCCGGAGTCCTGGGACATGCCGTTTGGTTTCTACACCGGCGCCGGCGTCATCTTCGGCAACTCCGGCGGCGTGACCGAGGCGGTGCTGCGCTGCGTGGCCGAGAAGGTAACGGGCGAAAAGCTGAGGAACGTGGAGTTTGAGATTGTGCGCGGCGAGTCCGGTTTACGCGAGGCCGCCATCGAGGTCGGCGGCGCCAAGCTGAAACTGGCCGTGGTGCACGGTTTGCGCAACGCCAGGGTGGTGGCCGAGCAGGTGCGCGCCGGGACTTCGCCCTATGACCTGATCGAGGTGATGGCCTGCCCGGGTGGTTGCGTCGGCGGCGCCGGCCAGCCAGTAAACACCAGCCGCGACGCCCGGGCGCAGCGGCGCCAGGGACTCTACCGGGCGGACAAGGAAGCGCCGCTGCACAAGTCGCAGGAAAACGTCTACGTCACCGAATGCTATACCCGCTTCCTGGGCGAGATCGGCGGCGAACGGGCGCATCACCTGCTGCACACCCATTACCACAACCGCCGGCGCATCAACGAAGAGCCGCTGCCGGTCCTCAATTCACTGGAGAAGCGGTTGAACATCGGAGTGTGCGTGGGCACAAACTGTTACCTGAAGGGCTCGCAGCAAATTTTGCAGGGTCTGCTGCACCACGTGGAGGAAAAAGGCATGGGTCACCTCGTCGATATCCGCGCGAAATTCTGCTCGGAACATTGCGAGAACGGTCCGACGGTGACCATTGGCGATCAGAACCTGTCGCAGTGCACGCTGGAGCAGGCACTGGAAGAAGTGGATTCGCGTCTGCAATCGTCAGCGACGGCGGATTGAGAATCCACGGGAGTTTGCGCAATGAATCAGAGCGGCATCGCAGTCTCGAACTTTATTGATGAGCAGGCCATCTATCAAAGCCTGTTGCGCACGGACGCGCCTGAGGCCCCCCGCGTCCGGGCGATTTTTTCCAAGGCGAGAGCGCTGGAAGGATTGAGCCTGGAGGAAGTGGCGGAGTTGATCGCCCTGAGCGATCCTGAATTGCTCGAGGAAATGTTCGCCACCTCGCGCGCGGTCAAGGAAGAGATTTACGGCTCGCGCCTGGTGCTGTTCGCGCCCCTCTACATCTCCAACCGCTGCGTTAACGAGTGCGTTTATTGCGCCTTCCGCGCGGCCAACCGCGAGGTCAAGCGGCGCACCTTGTCGCAGGCAGAGATTGCCGCCGAGATTCACGTGCTGGTGGAGCAGGGACACAAGCGGGTGCTGATGGTGGCGGGCGAATCGTTACCCGGAACCAAGACGATGGACTACCTGCTGGAGTCGATTGCGACGATTTACGCAACCCGCACCAAGCGTGGCGAGGTCCGGCGGGTGAACGTGAACGTGGCGCCGCTCCAGGTGGAGCAGTACCGGCAGTTGAAGGATGCAGGCATCGGCACCTACCAGATTTTCCAGGAGACCTACCACCGCAAGACCTATGCGCAGATGCACAAGAAGGGTCCCAAGACGGACTTCGACTGGCGCGTGACGGCCATGGACCGGGCCATGGAGGCGGGCATCGACGACGTCGGCATCGGGCCGCTGTTCGGGCTCTACAACTGGCGCTTCGAGGTGCTGGCGATGCTGCAGCACATCCGTCACCTGGAGGAGCGCTTCGGCTGCGGACCGCATACCATCAGCATGCCGCGTCTGGAGCCTGCCGTGGGCAGCGCCTTCGCCTCGCATCCCCCGCATGCGGTGAGCGATGCGGACTTCCTCAAGCTCATCGCCATCTTGCGGATGGCCGTACCGTACACGGGAATGATCATGTCCACCCGCGAGACGGCGGCGATTCGCCGCCAGAGTTTTCATATCGGAATCTCGCAGACCTCGGCGGGAAGCCGGACCGATCCGGGTGGTTACGGAGAGACGAAGGATGGATTCCAGAGCGGTCAGTTCGCGGTTGGCGACCAGCGGCCGCTGGCCGAGGTAGTGCGCGAGATTGCGGAAATGGGCTTCACCCCGTCGTTCTGCACCGCCTGCTACCGCCTGGGGCGCACCGGCAAGGACTTCATGGACATGGCCAAGCCCGGCGCCATCAAGTATCACTGCGAACCCAATGCGCTTTCCACCTTTGTCGAGTACCTGGAGGATTTCGCTCCGCCGGCGACCGTGGCGCGCGGCTGCTCGCACCTGGTGCGGCAGATTGCCGCCATGGACAAAGCGCAGAAGACCATTGCCGAACCGATGATCGCCCGGGTGCGGGCGGGAGAAAGGGACGTGTTCGTATGAGCCAGAATGAACCGACACGCGGAACCAGCAAGGGCTTCCGCCTGCACATTGGAATTTTCGGACGGCGCAACGTGGGCAAGTCGAGCCTGCTGAACGCCATCACGCGCCAGCAGGTATCGATCGTATCCGAGATTGCCGGCACAACCACGGATCCGGTGGAGAAGCCGATGGAGCTGTCGCCCCTTGGCCCGGTTCTGTTCGTCGATACGGCCGGGGTGGATGACGCCGGCGCCCTGGGCGGGCTGCGGGTGCAGAAGACGCGGCAGATCCTGACCCGCACCGATCTCGGGGTGTTGGTGAGCGACGGCGCCTGGGGCGGCTTTGAGCGCGAGATCGTTGCCGAACTGGGTAAACGCGAAATCCCGGTGGTGATCGTTTTCAACAAATCAGACCTGGCCTCGCCGGACCCGGCGGCGTTGGCCGAACTGCGGGCGCGGGGGCTGCGGTTTGTGGAAACCGTCGCGACCCGCGGCGTGGGAGTCCCGGAGTTCCGGCAAGCCCTGATCGACGGCGCCGTACGCGAGGCAGACGAGCCCCAGGTGATCTTGCGAGACCTGGTGGGGCCGGGCGAAACCTGTGTCATGGTAATGCCGATCGACCGCGAGGCGCCCAAGGGACGGGTGAAGATGCTGCAAGTGCAGTGCCTGCGCGATCTGCTGGACGGCGACGCCATCTCCGTCGTGGTACAGGACTCGATGCTCGCGCCGGCGCTCGGCAACCTGAATACTCCGCCCCGGCTGGTGGTCACCGACGCGCAGGTGTTCGCCCGTGTCGCCGGAATTACGCCTCCGGAAGTGATGCTGACCAGCTTCTCCATCCTGTTTTCCAGGCTCAAGGGCGACCTGCGCGAGCAGGCGCTGGGCGCGGCCGCCATCGCCACGCTCCAGCCTGGAGACCAGGTGCTCATCGCCGAGTCATGCACCCATCACCCGGTCGAGGATGACATCGGGCGGGTGAAGATTCCGCGCTGGCTGAACCATGCGGTCGGCGGCGAACTGCAATACACGGTGGTGCAGGGCAACGACTTCCCCGAAGACGTTTCGTCCTACAAGCTGGTGGTGCACTGCGGAGCCTGTATGTGGAACCGGCGGCAGATGCTGGAGCGCATTCGGGAGTGCCGTCGTCAGGGCGTGCCCATCACCAATTACGGCGTTCTGATCGCTGCCGTCCATGGCATGCTGGAGCGCGCCTTGCAGCCGTTCCCGGAGGTCCTGGCGGCTTACCAGGAAGGGCGGGTGAAGCCCGAGGATGTACACGCTTTCGCATAACGAGCTGCTCGGCTGGCTCGAAGAACGCGATGAGGCGGCGCTGGCACCTCTGTTTGCCCGCGCCGACCGCGTGCGCAGTGAACACGTGGGCGGCGCGGTGCACCTGCGCGGGTTGATCGAGTTCAGCAGCTACTGCGGGCGTCTGTGTGCGTATTGCGGCCTGCGTGCGCCGCGCCGCGTGCCCCGCTACCGCATGACGCGCGAGGAGGTTCTGCGCTGTGCCCGCAAGGCGACGCAGCTTGGCTTCGGCACCGTGGTGATGCAGTCCGGCGAAGACTTCGGCATTGCGGCCGAGTGGGTGGCCGATATCATCCGTACCATCAAGCGTGAGACTCCACTGGCGGTCACGCTGAGCCTGGGCGAGCGGCGGCCGGAAGAGTTTCGCCTGTGGCGCGAGGCGGGCGCCGACCGTTACCTGCTGCGCTTCGAGACCTCGGACGCGGAGCTGTACGCCCGCATTCATCCGGCGCGTCCAGACGAAACCAGCAATCGCATCGCGCTGCTGCGCCAGTTGCGTGACCTGGGTTACGAAGCCGGGAGCGGCGTCATGGTTGGCATTCCAGGGCAGAGTTACCAGACCCTGGCGCGCGATTTGGAGCTGTTCTCGGAACTCGATCTCGATATGATTGGCATCGGGCCATTCCTGCCCCACCCGGAGACGCCGTTGGGCGCACCGGACGCGCCCCATGCAGGTGCCGGCCAGGTGCCCGCCGACGAACTCATGGTGCTGAAGACCGTGGCCCTGGCGCGGCTGCTGTGTCCGGACGCAAACATCCCGAGCACCACCGCGCTGGCGACGATCAATCGCGTGGATGGCCGGGAGCGCGGACTGCAAAGCGGCGCCAACGTCGTCATGCCGAACCTCACCCCGCATCCCTACCGGCAGATGTATGAGATCTATCCTGGCAAGGCGTGCGCCGACGAGGAGATTGAGCAGTGTGCCCATTGCGTCAGGGGACGCATCGCGAGAATTGGCCGCAGGGTTGGCAGCGGCCCGGGAGCAAGAGCGCATGCCTGCGCGGTTGCGCAGTAACGCCGCGCAGTAATGCAGAGAGGACCAGAACCATGAGAAGCAGCGGACAGCCGGTCGAGATCACCATCTGCATGGGCAGCTCGTGCTTCGCGCGTGGAAACGGCGAAAACCTGGTCGCGCTGCAGAACTTCATCCGGCAGAACCAGCTCCCCGTTCAGCTTCGCCTGCGCGGCCAACTGTGCCGCGAAATGTGTACCCTCGGTCCCAACATCGTAATCGACGGCCACGAGCACACCAACGTCCAGCCGGGCACCGTGGTCGGGCTCGTGGAACAAGCGTTAAGGGAAGGACAATCCGTATGAAGTCCGTCGCGCCCATCTACACCGAACGCAGCGAATGCCAGGACTGTTACAAGTGCCTGCGGGCATGTCCGGTGAAAGCCATCAAGGTGCAGGACGGTTGCGCCACCGTGATGGGCGACAACTGCATCTATTGTGGACACTGTGTGCAGGTGTGTCCGAATGGCGCCAAGCACGTGCGCAACGACCTGGAGGCCGCACGGCACGTATTGCGGCAGGGCCACCGGGCGATTGCCTCGCTGGCCCCGTCTTTTGTTTGCGAGTTTGCCGCCGTCAGCCCGCAGCAACTGATTGCGGCGTTGCGCAAGCTCGGCTTCGACGGTGTCTCGGAGACCGCCCTCGGCGCCCAGCAGGTGACCCTGCACGTGAGCCTGGAGATGCAGAAGCGCAGCAAGGAGGTGTACTTCTCCTCGGCCTGTCCGGCGGTGGTGGAGTACGTGCGCAAGTATCACCCGGAGGAAGCATCGCGGATGGCCTCGCTGCTGTCGCCGGTGCTGACCCACTGCAAAATGCTGCGCAAGCATTATGGCGACGACACCCAGATCGTATTCATCGGGCCCTGCATCGCCAAAAAGCGCGAAGCCGATGCGCGGCCCGATCTGCTGGCGGCCGCATTGACCTACGAAGAGTTGCGGCAGTGGTTCCAGGAGGAAGGAATCATCCCGGAAACCTTGACCCCGGCGGCGGAGGACCGGTTCACGCCCGAAGACGCGCGCGATGGCGCACTCTATCCCATCGAGGGCGGCATGTCGTCGGCGGTGCGGGTGCAGAGCCCGACCGACGGCCGCTTCATGTCGTTCTCCGGGCTTTCCAGCATCAGGGAAGCGGTGGCCGAGATCGGCGACTGGCATCCCCAGGAAAGCATTTTTCTGGAGTTGCTTGCCTGCCAGGGCGGATGCATCAATGGACCCAAGACCAGGCGTGCGGAAGGCACGGTGCGCAAGCGTTACCAGGTGATCCGCTATGCCAAGCCGACCGTGGTGCAGGAGAGGGTGACGGTTGCCATTGATGAGCCGCTGGAGGCTCCGATCCCGTTGCGTCCCACCTTTACGGAAGCGCAGATTCGCGGGGCGCTGCGCACGGTGGGAAAGTTTTCCGCCGCCGATGAGCGCAACTGCGGCGGTTGCGGGTATGACTCCTGCCGCGAGCTCGCCTGCGCCCTGCTGGAGCAGAAGGCGGAGCGCACCATGTGCGCCACTTACATGCGCCAACTGGCGCAGAAGAAGGCCAACACCCTGATCTCGAAGATGCCTTCGGCGGTGGTGATCGTGAACGAGAAGCTGCAAATTGTGGAGTGCAACCAGCGCTTCCGCGCCATGTTCGACGAGGAGTTTGAGACGGCGCGGCTGGTCGATCCGGACGAGGAACCGCCGCTGACCGCGGTTGTGCCCTTTCACTACCTCTTCCAGCGCGTGCTGGAGGGAGGAGAGGACGTGCTGGACCGCGATATCCGTTTCCGCAGCGCCATCCTGCACGCCAGCATCTTCACCATCGAGCCCAACGTGCTGGCGGGGGCCGTCCTGCAAGACATTACCCGGACTACCATGCAGAAGGAACAAATCATTACCCGGGCGCAGCAGGTCATCTACAAAAACCTGAAAACCGTGCAGCAAATCGCTTTCCTGCTGGGCGAAAACGCTACAGAATCGGAGATTACGCTGAACTCGATTGTCGAGTCGTTCTCCACCAAGGACGTTGGGGATGCCGACAAACACTAACGGCAGAGGGTTCATCGAGGTCGATTACTGCCAGGTTGCAAAGCGCAAGCAGCACATCTGCGGAGACGTCTTCGTCTCGCAGAAAATCCGCGAGGAGGATCGCCTGATCAGCGTGCTCTCCGACGGGCTGGGCAGCGGCGTCAAGGCGAACGTGCTGGCGACGCTGACGGCCACCATGGCGCTCCGCTACACGGCGTCCAGTTGCATGGACGTGATGCGCTCGGCGGAAACCATCATGGACACCCTGCCCGTCTGCAGCGTGCGCAAAATCAGCTATTCCACATTTACGATTGTCGATATCGACACGGCGGGATACACCCGCATCATCGAGCACGGCAACCCGTCGTTCCTGGTGCTGCGGCCAGGCGGGGACGTGCAGATCACGCGGACCGAACACCGCTTGCAGAAGTGGCAGGACCGGGTGTTGACGCACTCGGTTTTCCGCGCCGCGCTCAATGACCGCATTGTTTTCTTCTCCGATGGCGTGACCCAGGCGGGCACCGGTGAGTTTGCCACGCCCCTGGGCTGGGGAGGGGAGGCAGTAACCCGGTTTGCGAAGGAAAGCGTGCAACGGCGCGCCAAGGTCTCGGCGCGCGACCTGGCGCGCGAGATCGTGCAGCAGGCGCTGGCCATCGATGGCGCCGCGGCCAAGGACGACATCTCCTGCGCGGTGATCTACTTCCGCACTCCGCGTAAACTGCTGATCGCCACCGGGCCGCCGTTCTCACGCGGACGGGACGAAGAGATGGTCAGAACCGTCGAACTGTTCGATGGACGCAGGGTCATCTGCGGTGGCACCACGGCTTCCATCGTCGGCCGCATCCTCGACGTGGACGTGGACATGGAACTGGACCAGCCGATTGATCCGCAGATTCCGCCCGTGGCCAGAATGCCGGGCATGGACCTGGTGACCGAAGGCACGCTGACCCTCGGCGAAGTGGCGCGAATCCTTGAAAGCGATACGCCGGTCGACGAGTTGCGTCCCAACGCCGCACGCCGGCTGGTCTACATGCTGATGGACAGCGACATCGTGCAATTCCTCGTCGGTACGCGCATCAACGAGGCGCACCAGGACCCGAATATTCCGGTGGAACTCGATCTGCGGCGCAACATCATCAAGCGCATTGCGACCCAACTGGAGCATAAGTTCCTGAAGCAAACCAGCATCCGGTACCTTTGAGTCACCCGCTCCGCCGAAGCACCCGCTGCGCCGCCGTCGTGGCTTGGTTCGTATCGAGGGCCGGCCGCCGCGCCGCACAGGATAGAAGTTTCTCCCGCCCGGCTCTGCCCGAGGACCTTCAGGCGCAGCGTTCCCTTCCTCTTTCGCACCCATAACCAAGCCGGGTTGGTGCGCACTGATTCCTCATTCGTAATGCACCGGCGGAGCAGCAAAGTTTCCAGCGGCGCGTGCCCCTGCAAAACTTTCGGTTGGCTTTGCGTGGGACACTCTGGCTGCGATCACAAATCAAAACCGCCCATCTCAGGGCGGCATTCAACTTGTTAGTTTGGTAGCGCTACCGGGAATCGAACCCGGGTTTTAAGATTGAGAATCTCACGTCCTAACCCCTAGACGATAGCGCCACGAGAGCCAGCTTCAATATAGCAAAACGAGCGCCCAGCGCCAAGCCAGCTTCTTTCGAGCCACATCCTAGACCACCCGGCTCTGCCCACCTCTGCAAGCTCGCGCATTCGCAGAACCCGGTCCGATTGCACTCATCCCAGCCGTTTGCCTAGGCGTCATCGTCCGGATGCAGCCCGATATTGCTTTCTCCGGCAGCCTTCTTCTCCTCGTATTTCTTCACCCACGCTTCCCAGCTCTTGCCCGCCGCTGGGTCGCGTCCGGTAAAGGCCAGCGCGGCGATCTCCGCATAGGCAATGTCGCGTCTCTGCCCGCCTTCCTGCGGCAGCACCCGCACGTAGGAATCCGCCAGCGACTTGCCCGTCCGCCGGTCGTAGACGTAGCCCACTACCACCGCGCCGTTTTTCAGCGTCAGGGTCACGTCGCCGCGGTAGTCGAATGCCTGTTCCAGCGCCGTCCGCAGTTCCTGCTCGCCCGCCAGCGGCGGAACCCATCCCTGCAGTGTCTCGCGCGTCACTGTTTCCATCTCCTCGGTGCTCATCGGGTTTCCTGCGGCGTGGCGCCGGTTTCAAAATGCGCTGCAGCCGGCGCTGCAATCTGCACCAGCGGCGCCCGCGGTTGCGGCGGTGGCGCTGCCAGTACGCTGGCCAACGCTTCCCGGTCCTCATAGCTGGAGAGCATGCCTTTGACCGTGGCCACGATTCCGTCCAGCGAACCAAACGTGTGGTTTACCGCCGAAGGTTCAAAGCCGGAGTGCACCATGCAGTTGGCGCAGCGCGGATTGCCGCTCTTCTCCCCGTAGCCGTCCCAATTCGTCTCTTCGATCAGTTCCTTGAACGTATCCGCATAGCCGTCCTGCAGCAGGTAGCAAGGTTTCTGCCAGCCAAACAGGGTATAGGTCGGAATTCCCCACGGGGTGCATTCGTAGTCACGCCGTCCCATCAGGTATTCCAGGAACAGCGGCGTGGCGTTGAACTTCCAGCTCTTCTTGCGGTTGCTCAGAATCTGCCGGAACAGTTCCCGCGTGCGCTGCTTGCCGAGGAAGTGCGATTGGTCCGGCGCCTTGTCGTAGCTGTAGCCGGGCGAGAGCATCATGCCCTCAACTCCCATCGCCATCATGGTATCGAAAAACCGCCGCACACTCGCCGCATCCGCGCCATCGAACAGCGTGGTATTCGTGGTTACCCTGAATCCCTTGGCGATCGCTTCCCGCATCGCCGCTACCGCAATCTCATAGGTACCTTCGCGGCAAACTGAAAAGTCGTGGTGTTCGCGCTCGCCGTCCAGATGCACCGTAAATGACAGGTACTTGCTTGGCGTGAACAGGTGCATTTTCTCTTTCAGCAGCAGCGCGTTGGTGCACAGGTACACATACTTGCCGCGCGCGATCAGCCCCGCAACAATCTCTCCAATCTGGGGATGCAGCAGCGGCTCGCCGCCGGGAATATTCACGATCGGCGCGCCTGCTTCCTCCACCGCGCGGAAGCATTCTTCCGGCGTCAACTGGCTCTTCAGTACGTGTGCCGGATACTGCACCTTGCCGCACCCGGCGCAGGCCAGGTTGCAGCGGAACAGAACTTCCAGCATCACCACCAGGGGATAGTGCTTGCGCCCCTGGAGCCGGTTCTTGAGCACATAGCTGCTCACTGCCCACATTTGAGAGACCGGAACCGCCATTGACTCACCCCTCCGTAACTATCGTAGCTGATTTGCCGCCCGCCGCCACAGCACGTGGTATCCGGCTGGCGAATCCGGGATTAAACGCCCTTTATATCAGTCTGAATGGGCAAACAGCGCGTGCATATTATGCCGCAGCATGTTCTCCACAATGCGCGTTTCTTCCTTGCCGAACGACTTCCACTGCATGGTTCGCAGCACCGAGGCCCGGTCCACCCGCGGAAACTTGATCATCGAAAGGATCGCCATGAACTGGATGCGGGTTTCCGGCGCATCCGTGGGGCGCTTCGTCAGCCGGGAAACATATTCGAACCCAACCTCCAGCATCGGCACAAACTTCAGGTGCAGTATCTCAAACGCCGTGCTGGGGTCAAACTGCTCCCGGTAGATGAACTGTCCCCAGGATGGCGGCGTATCGGCGCCCAGCATAATCTCCGCAATCTCCACCACGAATCCGGTAAACTTGTTCAGTGTCTCAACTTGGGTCAGCCCGGATTCCAGCAGCCCCTGCCGTGCCCGCTCGCACGCTGGACCAAAACGCTCCGCAATGTTCGAGCCAATGTACTCGGCGGCCGCATGATACAGTCCGAGCTTGCTGCCAAAATAGTAGGGAATCGAAACCAGGTTGGCCTGTGCCCGCTCCACAATCGTTCGCGTGCTTGCGCCTTCAAAGCCGAGATCGGAAAAAACTTCCACCGCGACTTCGATCAGTCGCTGGCGGGTACGCTCGCTCCGGTCCTGACAGGCAGAGCGCCCAAAGGCGGGTTTTATCTTTACCGCGGGTTTAGCCATTTCTTTTCTCTTGCACAAAACCATGGTTGACAATTAAATCAAGCGTATGATTTCTTAGTTATAGTAATCGAAGTTGGTTGGAGATTCAATCATGCAGGTGAGACAAATTTACCGCTGGCTGCTTTTCTCTCTTCTCGCCGTTCCCGCCAGTGCCCAGCAATTAACTGGCGGCCCGGCCGCGCTCAGCGTTCCGCAGTCGCTCGATCAGTTGCTCTCGGCGGGAAATCAGAGTCCATTTTCCGGCAGCGTTCCCTCTGCCAAGCTGCAGCCCGGCGTCCTGGATCTCAGCATCGACGCAGCGATCGATCGCGGCCTCAAGTACAACCTCGGAATCGTCCTCAGCGCCCAGACTTCCGCCCAGGCCAGGGCGGCGCGCCTCAAAGCCCTGAGCAACATCCTGCCCCAGATTAACGGTGGCCTGCGTGAAAGCGGCATCAAAGAGAGTCTTCCGGCCGAGGGCTTCAGCGCCAATCTGCTCGGCGTACCGGTTCCACCTTCCCTGCGCTTCGGCAACTCCGACGCCCGCGTTTCCATGACCGAGGACCTGATCGATTTTCACGAAATTGAGAACACCCGCGCCGCCGGCGCCAATGTCCGTGCCGCCGCCTTCAGCTTCAACTCCTCCAAGGAGACTGTAACCCTCGCCGTGGCCGCCAGTTATCTGCTGGTCATCGCCGCCGAGAGCCGGGTCGAAGCCGGCACCGCCGAGCTGAAGACTGCCGAGGCCTTGCAGCAGCTTGCCGAGGATCGTGAGTCCGCCGGCCTCAACCCCAACATCGATACCCTCCGTGCCCGCGTCGAACTGCAGGTCCGCCGGCAGAATCTCATCGAGGACAACAATAGCCTCGCCAAGCAGCGCATCGTCCTGCTCAGGGTCCTGGGACTTCCCGTGCATCAGCCGATCCGGCTGGTCAGCCGTGTCCCTTACAAACCGCTGCCCAAGGTGGCCGAAGAGGAGGCGTTGCAGCGCGCCTTCGCCATGCGTCCTGACCTCCTGGCCGCCGAGCAGCAGCTCAAGGCCGCCGAGTTGCAAAAGAAATCAGCCGAGGCCGAGCGCCTGCCCACCGTCGGCATCAGTGGAGACTACGGCGTCATCGGAACTCGTCCCGATAACGCGTTCTCCACCTGGACCGTCAATGCCGGTCTCAAAGTTCCCATCTTCCAGGGTGGCAAAATCGAGGCTGACATTCGTCAGGCCAGCGCCCTGCTGGCGCAGCGCAAGGCGCAGCGCGATGATCTCAAGGGCCGTATTGAGCAGGATGTCGCCGACGCCGTGCTCGACGTCACCGCCGCCGGCGAACAGGTCGAGGTCGCCCGCGCAACCCTGGACTATGCGCAGCAGACTCTTACCCAATCCCAGGACCGTTTCTCCGCCGGCGTCACCAATAACATCGAGGTGATCCAGGCTCAGGAAGCTCTGGCCAATGCGAACCAGCAATACATCGGCAGTCTCTACGCCCACAACATCGCCAAGGTTCTGCTGGCGCGCGCCGTCGGCGCCGCCGAGCAGACGCTGCGCCAGGTTCTCGGAGATCAACCCGTGGCTGGCCCGCAGGAGAACCCCGCGCCGGCGAAATAGAATTCGATCTTGCAGGCTGCCCCAGGCAGCCGCTTCAGGAAGTTTGGAGAATGGGAATGGCGAACCAGGAACAGAACACCGCGGCCAAGGCCGAGACTAAACCAGGAGTATTCGAGCGCAACCCCTGGCTTTCCACCGCACTGCGCGTGCTCGTCGTGCTTGCCATTATTGGCGTTGCGCTTTACTGGTGGCAGAGCCGCAAGTTTGAGGACACCGACGACGCTCAAGTCGATGGCTACATCTATCCCATCAGCGCCCGCGTCAGCGGACACATCGTCAAGGTCAATGTCGATGAAGGCCAGTTCGTCAAAGCCGGCACCGTCCTGGTCGAAATCGACAACCGCGATTACCAGGTGGCCGTCGAGCGCGCCCAGGCCGATTACATGGATGCCATCGCTTCCTCCCAGGCCGCCCAGCTCAATGTTCCCATCTCCGAGGTCGGCTCCAGCAGCCAGATTCACTCTGCCCAGGCTGACGTGCTCAACGCCGAGGCCGGCATCACCGCCGCTGCCAAGCAGGTCGAGGAAGCCGAAGCCCGCCTGATTCAGGCGCAGGCCAACGCCCAGACCGCCAACGCCGATCAGGCCCGTTACCAAACCCTGGTGGGAAAGAAGGAAATTTCCCAGCAACAGTACGACCAGGCCGTAGCTGCCGCAATCTCCGCCAATGCCGCCGTCACAGCCGCCCAGGCCGGTGTCCGCTCCGCGCAGGAAGTTGTGAAGCAGGCCAAGGCGCGTCTCGGTCAGGCTCAGGCCGCGCTTGCCAACGCCCAGATCACTCCCAAGCAGATCGCCGTCACCGAGGCCCGCGCCCGCGGTGGCGAGGCTCTGGCCGCCCGCTCCAAAGCTTCGCTTGATCAGGCCGGACTCAATCTCGGCTACACCGTCATCGTCGCTCCTGTCGACGGAGTGGTTGGCAACCGCAACGCACAAGTCGGCGAGAACGTCCAGGTTGGGCAGGAATTACTGTCGATCGTTCCCCTCAAGGACATCTGGGTCACCGCCAATTTCAAGGAAACCCAGTTGCAACGCATGACCCAGGGCCAGCCCGTAGAGATTCGCGTCGACGCCCTTGGCGGACTCAAACTCCGCGGCCGGGTCACCAGCCTCGCCGGCGCAACCGGAGCCAAGTACAGCCTTCTGCCTCCTGAGAACGCCACCGGAAACTATGTCAAGGTGGTGCAGCGCGTCCCCGTCCGTATCGATTTCGTGGATCGCGACCAGGCCAATTTCAATCAGGACGGCCGCCTGCGCCCCGGTCTTTCGGTCATCCCCGCAGTGAGGGTTCGGTGAGCGAGGCCCAATCCGGCGCCAGCCCGCGCTGGCGCCCGACCCACAATCCATGGGCCGTGGCCATGACTGTAACTCTGGCCACCTTCATGGAGGTGCTGGACACTTCCATCGCCAACGTCGCGCTCCCCCATATCGCCGGAGCGCTTTCCGCCGGCCAGGATGAATCCACCTGGGTTCTCACCAGCTACCTGGTTTCCAACGCCATTATTCTGCCCATCTCCGCCTGGATGAGTGATCGCTTTGGCCGCAAACGCTTCTACATGTCCTGCGTCCTGCTGTTCACCCTCAGTTCCTTGTTCTGCGGGCTCTCCACCACTCTGCCCATGCTCATCTTTTTCCGCGTTCTGCAAGGTGCTGGCGGCGGCGGCCTGGGACCCAGCGAGCAGGCCATTCTGGCGGACACGTTTACGCCCGCCAAACAGGGCATGGGGTTCGCCATGTATGGCATGGCCGTCGTCCTGGCTCCCGCCATCGGACCCACCCTCGGCGGTTACATCACCGACCATTATTCCTGGCACTGGATCTTTTTCATCAATGTCCCCATTGGTCTGCTCTCGCTCTTTCTCACCTCACGCATGGTTGAGGATCCGCCCTGGATCGGTGACGCCCAGCAAAGAGCCCGGCACACCCCGGTTGACTACATGGGCCTCGGCCTGGTCGCCGTCGGCCTCGGAGCCTTGCAGGTCGTGCTTGACAAAGGTCAGCGCGAAGACTGGTTCGCCTCTCATTTCATCCAGGTTTTTTCCGCCGTCGCCGCCGTCGGTCTCCTCGCCTTCATCCTGTGGGAAATGCGCGAGCAGAACCCGGTGCTCAATCTCCGTCTTCTCAAGAACCGCAGTTTCGCCGTCAGTTGCGTTCTCATGTTCACGCTCGGCTGGGTGCTCTACGGTTCCACCGTGCTCATCCCGCAATTCCTGCAAACCGTCATGGGATACACCGCTCAACTGGCTGGCATGGCGCTTTCTCCCGGAGGTCTGGTCGTCATGGCCATGATGCCCATCGTGGGCGTGCTCGTCTCGCGCGTCGATCCGCGCAAGCTCATCACCCTCGGGTTCATCGCCCTGGCTGCCTCCATGTTCTACATGACCAACATCTACCTCGGCATCGACTTCCATACCGCCATGATGTACCGCGTCTACCAGTCCATCGGCATGGCGTTTCTCTTCGTGCCCATCAACACTCTTTGTTACATCGGAGTGCCCCAGGAGGAGAACAACCAGATTTCGTCCATGATCAACCTCATGCGCAATCTTGGCGGCAGCTTTGGAATTTCCTTTGTCACCACCATGCTGGCGCGCCGCGCCCAGGTGCATCAGACCGTGCTGGCCGCCCACACCGCCAACTCCAACCACATGCAGAGCCTGTTGCAAGGCACCGCCGCCACCGACGCGGTGCGCAGCGGTTCCGGCCCCGCGGCGCTGCAACAGGCCTACGCCACCATCTACGGAATGGTGCAGCAGCAGGCCGCCGTACTCGCCTACCGCGATACCATTCTCGCCATGGCGTGCATCACCTTGCTGGTCATGCCCTTGGTCCTGCTGGCGCGCCGGCCCAAACGCGGCGGCGTCCGCCTGGGTCACTAAGCAGGGGAGTTCCTGCCCGCCGCCGGTACGGTTTTCGAGTGAATCTTTTTTCCTGTTGCGCCGTGTAATCCAATGCCTGCGTTTTCCGTCTCTCAGGACGTGCGCGGATCGCTCATTTGTAAAGCTTTGTAAAGAACCGCCGTTGTTCTCCTTTTCCGGGAACTTTGACCTTTTCTGACGGCAATACAGAGGGTAGAGGGAAATCATCAAGCAGCCTGGGAGTTGTGCAATGTTAAACGGACTTGAATTCGAATCCTCGCAGATGAACGACCTCAGCATGGTGCGTGTCGATGAGCATGCATCTCTCGGCAGTGCTGCCGGCCAGACTCTGGTAGGGAAAAATATTTTTGCCAGCGGTCTCCTGCGTCCTGGAATACAGTCGTTTGTCAGCCCGTTGTCGCTGCGTTATTCGCTGCACGATCAATACAAGATCCGCACCGAGTGCGGCCATTACACGCTTTCTCCCACAACCTTCGTCGTCATCAATGAAGGCCAGCGTGGCGAGATCAGCGTCGAAGCCAATGCCAGTCCGCGCGCCGTTACCCTGGTCTTCGAGCAAAAGTACATGGCCGATATTGCGCGCAGTTTGAGCGCTCCCCTGGATGCTTCGCTCGACGTGGATAGCGATGGCATCGTGGTTCGTTTCCCCGAGTGCGTCGAGCACGAGAGCGCCTTTGAAATCGGCCCCAAGTTGCGCTCGCTCAGCGCCGCCTGCCTGCGTGGCGACAGTATCGGCAGTATTGCCGACAAGTTCCGCGCCGTCTCCGAATGCGTGGTGCTGGTCTACAGCGCCGCCAGCCGCCAGATTGAAACCATTGACAGCGTGCGTCCCGGAACCCGCGCCGAACTCTATCGCCGCATTCAGCGCGCCTACGTCTGCATTCAGGACGCATACAACGAAGATCTTTGCCTGGAGAAAATCGCCCGCGCCGCCTGCATGTCGCCGCATCATTTCCATCGCGTCTTCAGCCAGGTCTATGGAATCACGCCGTTGCGCGCCCTGGCGGACCGCCGCATGCAGATGGCGCACAAGCTTCTGGAGACCACCGACACGCCGGTCTCGGCCATCTGCCGCGCCGTCGGATACCATAGTGCGCCCACCTTCTCCAATCTGTTTCGCGCCAAGTTCGGCGTGCCGCCGTCGCTGTTGCAGCAGCGCAGCCGCAGAATTCGCGCCCAGTAGCAATCCATTTTTGAGCAGACGACGCTGGCCGGCAGCAATGCCGGCCGATTTTTGTTTTCAGCAATCGAAGTTGCAAGGTTTTCAGCCTGCTTCTTAGTATCATTGAGACATGCGCCGCGACCCGAAAGATCCTCACCGCCTCAACCCGATCCGGCGCGGCGTCGTGGAAATCCTCTTTATCGTCTTCCTCTTTTACTCAAACTTGTTGATGGGCGAATTTACCATCGTCAATGGACAAGGGAAGACTTTGGGTTTCGCCCTGCACGACATCTTTACCAGTACGAACTTCGTCATCGCCATGATCGCCGCCTCCATCGGTTACCTGGTCTTCGAGTACCTTCGAAGGAGACTGTAATCCCGCCTCGCCCCGCCCTTCATATTTTCCCCCGACTTGCCGATAACACAGAGGAATGACAATCGCCACTCCGCCCGCTCTTCTCCTTTCGGAAGTGCCGGCGGCGAGCCTGGAACGGACACTGCCATGAATGAACCGATTGCGAAGCCGATGCAACCCTCAACCGAATCCGCGCCCATCGAACCGCTTGCGCTCGACTGCGATCATCTCCTGACTCACGCCGGAGGCGATCCCCGCTTGTTGATTCAGCTCTGTGGCATCTTTCTCAATGAACTTCCCATGCGCATGGAGTCCCTGCGCTCCGCCATCAAGGATCGCAACCACCCGCTCACCGAGCGCGCCTTGCAGCAATTGCGCAACTCCCTCATGGTCATCGGTCCCGGTCATCTCTCCTTCACCGCGGAAATGCTGGAGGGAGCCGTTCGCGCCCGCCGCATCCGTCAGATCCAGCGCGAGTGGAAGCGCCTGGAAGACCAGATGAAGATTCTCGTCCCGCAAGTGCAGTTCCTGATGTTGGAGGTGGACACGCCCCGCTGCGCCGTGCAGTAGTACCTGCCGCTCAGGTGCTTTTTCGCAGCCGCATGTAGCTGGCCTGGCTCACTGCAATGTGCCGGCCCTCCATGTCGTGAATGTTAATCTCCGCCAGAATCAGCGTCCGTCCCGCCTTGATAATCCTGGCCGTGGCGCGGGCGTCGGTCCGGCAGGGTGCCAGAAACCGGATGTTCAAGTCGGTAGTCGTCGTTGCCGCGCCGGCTCCCGCCACGGTCAGCACCGCGGCTCCACCCGCGGAATCCGCCAGGGTGGCCAGCAACCCCCCATGGAAGCACTGGAAAATGCCGTCCAGCCGCGTCTCGTATGGAGCAACCAGCACCGCCCGCCCGTGCCCCAGCTCCTCCAATCGATAGCCAAAAGTCCGCACTGCGGGAATCATCAGCAGCCGCTCGCGGATCGCTTCCGGAGAAAATTCTTGTTCTGTCATGGCTCGAAAAAAGATCTTCCCGCGTCTCCCACGACGCAACCCGGACGGAAAATTGTGCTACAAATCAGTCTCATGTACTATCTCCTCAAAACCGAACCCACCGTCTACTCCTTTTCCCAGCTCCAGCACGAGGGTGAAACCCTCTGGGATGGAGTCACCAATCCTGCGGCCGTCATGCACCTTCGCGAGATGCACAAGGGAGACAAGCTCATCTTTTACCATACCGGCCAGGAGCGCTGCGCCGTCGGCACCGCCCACGTCCTCTCCGTCGATGCATCCGATCCCAAGGTTCCTCTGGTACGCATTGCCGCCGGCAAAGCCATCGCTCATCCCGTAACTCTGCCCCAGATCAAACTCAGCCCTTTGTTCGCCGATTCACCTCTGCTCCGCCAGGGACGGCTCTCGGTTGTTCCCCTCTCCCAGGCACAATACCAGGCGCTGATCTCCGCTGCGTTGTGAGCAACGTCCAGGCCCGCGAATGCCGGTCCCAAACGCGCGTCTTCCGCTCTTCTGCCGCGCCTGGCGCAAGGCCGGCGCGTCATCCCCAACGCCTCCGTACCCGTGTTTACCATCGCGGTAACCATTGGTGCGTGGCCTGACGTAATCATTGCGATTGCCTCGAAATTGAGTACTATCGGACCATACCAAATTCTCTCAATGCAATGGCGATGAAGACACATACTCGACCTACGTTTTGGAATCTGTGGCACTCAGCGCTTGTTCTTGCGGCCATGCTCTTCTGCGCGGTTTCGCTTTTTGCCGAAGAACCTGCCTGCAAGTCCAAGGGCGCCGAAGTAAAAGTAGTTTACCCAGACCTTGCCCGCCGTATGAAGATCATGGGCGTCGTTCGTCTCGAGCTTCAGCTCTCCCCTTCCGGCAGCGTCCGTGAGGCCAAGATTCTCGGCGGCAATCCCATCCTGGCATCTGCCGCGCAAGCAGCCGTAAAGCAGGCCAGGTTCGAGGGCCCGGAATCCTGCGTCGTCGTGTTTCAGTTCAAATAGTCCCCCGCGCCCGCAAAGTCCTCGCCCGTTGTCCCTGTGGCGTCCGCGGGGGGTATCACTTGCTGCGCGAAACATCCCCGCCACACTACAATGGTTCTTCTGCCCGAGCGAGGAGCCCATGCCCATCCAAACCATCATCGAACCATTCCGCATCAAGAGTGTCGAGCCCATCCACTGGAACCAGCGTGAAGATCGCGAACGTCTGCTGCAGGCCGCCCACTACAACCTGTTCCTTCTTCTGGCCGACGATGTCCTCATTGATCTGCTTACCGACTCCGGCACCGGCGCCATGTCCACCTACCAGTGGGGAGCCATCATGGAGGGCGATGAGAGCTATGCCGGCAGCCGCAGCTACCTGCGCTTCCGTGACTCCGTGCAGAGCATCTTTGGCTACACTCATGTCATTCCCACGCACCAGGGCCGCGCCGCCGAGCGAATCCTGTTCAGCACCATGCTCAAGCCCGGCGACGTCGTACCCAACAACACCCACTTTGACACCACCCGCGCCAATGTTGAAACCACCGGCGCCGAGGCTCTCGACCTCGTCATTCCCCAGGGCCGCCAGCCCAACCTCATCCATCCCTTCAAGGGCAATATGGATGTCGATGCTCTGGCCGAAACCATCCAGCGCGTCGGCCCCAAACGCATTCCACTCGTCATGCTCACCATCACCAACAACTCCGGCGGCGGACAGCCCGTCTCCATGGAAAACGCGCAACAGGTCAGCCAGCTCTGCCACAAACACAACATCCCGCTTTACTTTGACGCCTGCCGCTTCGCCGAGAACTCCTACTTCATCAAGCTCCGGGAGCGCGGCTATGCAGACAAAACGCCCAAGCAAATTGCCCAGGAAATGTTCTCCCTTGGCGACGGCTGCACCATGAGCGCCAAGAAAGACGGCATGGCCAACATCGGCGGATTCCTCTGCACCAACAACGACCTGCTCGCCCAGCAGGAAAAAGACCTGCTCATTCTCACCGAGGGATATCCCACCTACGGCGGCCTGGCCGGACGCGACCTCGAGGCCATCGCCGTCGGCCTTCAGGAGGCGCTCGATCCCGACTACCTCCGCTACCGCATCGCCTCCACCGCCTACCTCGGCAACCACCTGGCCGAGCAGGGAATTCCCCTCGTCCTGCCGCCCGGCGGCCACGCCGTTTACCTGGACGCCCGCGCCTTCGTTCCCCACATCCCCGTCGAGCAGTTTCCCGGCGTCGCGTTGGCCGCCGAACTCTACCTCGAAGGCGGCATTCGCTCGGTCGAAATCGGCTCCCTCATGTTCGGCCCAGCCGCCCAAATGGACCTCGTCCGTCTTGCCATCCCCCGCCGCACCTACACCCAGAGCCACATCGACTACGTCATCGAGGTCATCACCGAGGTCTGGCACAAACGCTTCCACATCCGCGGTCTCCGCCTCACCTACGAACCTCCGTTCCTCCGCCACTTCACCGCCAAAATGGAGCAGGTATAGATCTTCCTCGCGCTCTTGTCTCCCGAAGTTGTCAGCGCGAGCCGGGCGATCTCGCGCCGTTCCAATCTCCGATGACGCTGTAGAGTCTCTTCGGCCTCGAACTGCCTTGCGCGCCATCCACCTTCTGCGGAGCCGGCCTGGCTCCGCATTAGGTTTTGCATTCCTCGCTGTGAGCGGTACAATTCGGGCGAATCATTCCTGAACAAGAAGATTTCACTTGCCGGCCCAAGCCGGCGCGGCGATGCCAGGAAAACCAGGCTTGGTCTGGAAGGAACGGAGTTATCCACCCATGAATTTGAGTCTGATCATTGCCTTTTTACCCTGGATACTCTTCGGTGCGCTGAGCCACCGTTATCCGCTGGCTGCCCTGCTGGTGGCCTTGGCAATCACCGCCGTTCAGGTGCTGGTGCACCGCCGCAATCCCAAGATCCTGGAACTGGTTTCCTTCAGCTTCTTCACCTTCGATTTCGTGGCGCTCTACTTCCTGCACTGGCAAGCCATCGGACATCACCAGGGGCTTCTGGTGCATCTGCTTCTTGCCGCCACCGCCTGGGGCTCGCTGCTTGCAGGCAGTCCGTTCACCTTGCAATATGCGCGCGAGGGAGTGCCTCCGGAACGCTGGAACCTTCCCTCGTTCGTACGTACCAACCAATTAATCACCGCGGTCTGGGGTACTGACTTCATTCTGCAGGCGGTGGTGCTGGAGTGGCAGGCGGCCAAGGGCGGAGCGTTGCCCAGCGTGATCTCCACGACCTTGACGGCCTCCTCGCTGGCTTTCACGATGTGGTATCCCGGCTGGGTCCGGAGGCAGGCACTGGCGCACGCGCCCGCCGCCAGTCAAACCGCCCCTGCCGCCAAGGAGACCGCTCCCGCTGATGTGAAGTAGTGGGCCTTGCTCCCGCCCCTGCTCGTGGTCTCGTTTCTGGCACCCATAGCAACAACCTGAAGCCCCCGGCTCCGTCGGGATATTTCCCCATTCGTGTTCTTCGATCGCAGTGCAATGCTCCCCGGCATGCACCAGAGGTCCTCGGAGCCGTGAAGTCCAGCCTCGCCGTTAGCCCCCGCTCCACTGCCTTTCAGCTCCTCCCACCCGCCCCTGGCTGCGACCCGCTCGAATCTCCCTTGGACCGCCTGATAAACTCGTAATGACGATATCTATGATCCGTTCTCGTTATGCGCGCTGGATGAACGCCTGGGAGTTCCGTCTGGAAACCCGCGACAGCAATCGCGTGGTGCGCCCCTTCGAGTGGGGCATGGATTGGACCGCCGATTTCCCCGGCGTCGCCGCCCTGTCCGCCTCCGCCTCGCCGGAGGCACAGAAGCGCTATTTCTTCGACCTCAACGACCGTCTCATCGCCAACAGCGACGAATTTTACGGCTATACCACCCCCACCGATTTCCGTCTCGAACAGCGTCCCATCCGCGTCTACGGCACCGGCAGCAAGGCCAATCCCGCGGTCGATGACGCCAAGTATGCCGGCCAGTCCGGAACCTTTCTGCGCTTCACCTCGCCCGTCCGCTCGCCCTACCCGGAAAACGACCTGGTCAACGCCCGCTGGTTTCCCGTGCCGCCTGCCTCGGGCAAGCCCAGGCGCGCCATCATCATCGTTCCGCAGTGGAACGGCGACGCCATCAGCCATAACGCCTTCGCCCGGCTTTTCCGGATCTTCGGCGTTTCCACCCTGCGTCTCAGCATGCCCTATCACGACATCCGCATGCCCGCCGAGCTGCACCGCGCCGACTACTCGGTCAGCTCCAACATCGGGCGCACCTTGCACGCCGCGCGCCAGGGCATTATCGACATCCGTTGCTGCGTGGATTGGCTGGAGCAGCAGGGCTACACCGAGTTCGGAGTCCTCGGAACCAGCCTCGGCTCCTGTTACGGATTCAACGCCAGCGCCCATGACGAGCGTCTCCGGGTCAACATCTTCAACCACGCCTCCACCTATTTTGGCGATGTGGTCTGGACCGGCTACTCCACCCGCCACGTCCGCCAGGGCATCGAAAAGGTGCTCAACGCCGCCGAGTTGCGCCACGCCCTGGCCTGCGTCAGTCCCATGAGCTTTTTTGACCAGTTCGAGCGCTGGCCCAAGCAGGTGCTCATGATCCACACCGCCTACGACCGCACCTTCCTGCCCGAGTTCAGCCGCAAGATCGCCGCGGAATTCCGCAGCCGCAAACTTGAGGCTGAAATCCGCTGCCTGCCCTGCGGCCACTACACCCTGGGCGAGGCGCCCTACAAGTACATGGATGGCTATCTGGTCACCCGTTTCGTCGCCGGCGCTTTCAACCGTGCTTATGCCGCGGGGGATGCCTCCCACGCCGTTTCGTTGCAGACCATTTCGTAACCAGACGGCCAGCCCGCCACTCAATCCCGCCGCGTCGCCTTGACGGCTTCCGGCTCCGCGGGCCGCGGTCAAGCCGCAAGGTTGGTCTGCTGGCTGGATTGCACTTCTCGTGTTTTTCTCTGGCGCCAAACCCGCCGCTCCCGGATACAATAACGGTATGAAGATTGCAATGGGAGCCGACCACGCCGGCTATCTCCTCAAAGATCGAATTCGCCAGTATGTAACGGACCGCGGCCATCAGGTGATTGACGAAGGCACCAACACTTCCGACTCGGTAGACTACCCCGACTATGCCTACAAGGTTGCCCAGGACGTAGCCGCCGGACGCGCCGAGCGCGGCATCCTGGTCTGCGGCTCCGGCATTGGCATGGCCATCTCCGCCAACAAGGTTCCCGGCATTCGCGCCGCCAATGTCAGCCATGAGTACGAGGCCCAGGTGTCGCGCGAGCACAACAATCTCAACGTGCTCACCCTGGGCGCCCGCATCCTGGATGAAAGCGATGCCACCAAAATCGTGCAGATCTGGCTGGATACCCCGTTCTCCGGAGGCCGCCACTCCGGCCGCCTTGAAAAGATCCACGACATTGAAAAGGCCTACAGCTAGAGCGGCGCGGAGCTGCCACGTTTTCCTTCGCAACCGGCTCGCGCCGCCCGCCTGCCGCCGCTCCCTGGTGCTCACAGAAAATATCTCCTGAACGGAAATTTCATCCTGGCCGTTCGAAAACAGCGCTATACTCTTCCGACCACTGGGAGGCCGATGTGGGCTCCCTGTTACAACTCTGTGTGCCGTCCAAACAAATCTAAAGGGAGGTTGGAATGAGCCAACTAAGGATTATGCGTATCGTCCTGTTCTGCGTCTGCCTGGCAGGAGTCACCCTGCCCCTCTGGGGACAAAATGCAAGCGGAAGCTCGACCGTCCCGGGCGTTCTGAACACACGTCCCGGCAGCGCTCAGCCTGTGCCCATGCACATGGTGAGTGATGTGACCACCACCACGCGCGCCGGCAAGCTGGTCTTCGATTTCACCATCACGGTGGATTCAACCTTTGCCACCACCACCCCCATCTACTGCGAAGTGGGTGCGAACCTCGTGGACGACATCACCTCCGGTAGCGGTCGCGAAATTACGGAAAGTGCGGCAGCGACTGCCACCCGCACCGGCTCCACCGCAAAATGCACGGTGACCATCCCGTATTCCTGGTCCCTGGCCACCCCATCCACGGACATGGTTTTTCTCAGCTACACCATCATTGCGGCCAACGTCTCAACGTCGTCGGTAACGGCAGTGGCGCTTCGTACCGCCGGGCAAAGCCTTCCAAGCATTGCGGTTCCCGCAAACGAGACCACCCACACCCAGTCCATCGCGGCCACGATCTAACCCGTGCCATGCCCGTCATCAAGACAAACTCCGCGACCCTGCTCCAGCCGCCTTTCGTGTAACTGGAGCAGGCTTTTGACGTGGCCTTGTCGCGGCTCGCCCCTTGGCAAAGCCAGGTAATTCCTTCCCGAACTCAATCCCCACCAGCACGCGCGGTCAATACCTTCCGAATTGCCTTGTGATTCCAAATTCCCGGCGTTAAACTTTCATCTTCCGAAGGTGCAGTGTCTGTCCGGTCTACGCACGCTGGGTCCCCGTACGCTGGGTTTGAGTCCACTTGCCCCATCGAAGTGAATCGCGATGGAGGATATTAGTGTCCCGCCAACATAAATTTTCATACCTGTTTCTCTCTCAACTTCGCCGGCTCTTGGCTTCACTGTTCTGCATCGTCCTTCTGCTCGGCTGCGCCATCGCCCAAGACACTGCCGCCGTTCCGCAACTGGTCAAGTTCAGCGGGACCATCTCCGGCGCTCCAGCCGGAACCGTCGGCGTGATCTTCGCGCTCTACAAGGATCAAACCGGGGGCGCGCCGCTCTGGCAGGAAGTTCAGAACATCACGGTGGACGCCAGTGGCCGCTACAGCTCACTGCTCGGCGCACGCAGCGCCACGGGCATTCCGCTGGAGCTTTTCGCCAACAATGAAGCCCGCTGGCTCGGCGTCGAGCCCGAGGGTCAGCCCGAAATGCCGCGCGTCCTGCTGGTCAGCGTCCCCTACGCCCTCAAAGCCTCGGACTCTGAAACCCTCGGCGGCCTGCCCGCCTCGGCCTTCCTGCGCGCTGACGCCGTCACCGTGCCGTCATCCTCCACAGCACCCGCCGCTTACATCAACACGGCTGCCGTAAACTCGGCGGCCAACCGTGCGGTCGCCGCTGTCGCGGCCTCGGGCGCAACCGCCGGGCACCTGCCCGTTTTTACCGACGCTTCGGGCGACCTGGGCAACTC
>Ga0181520_10002370_pt1 | contig 35077 bp, 39 predicted proteins | sample PEATcosm2014_Bin_29_FD_132451 | JGI IMG/M metagenome (GOLD analysis project Ga0181520, IMG submission 132451) | Peatland microbial communities from MTU Mesocosm Facility, Houghton, MI, USA - PEATcosm2014_Bin02_30_metaG | ecosystem: Environmental > Terrestrial > Soil > Wetlands > Peat | place...
CCCCCAGGGTCAGCAGAATCACGATCTGCAGGGGCACGCTGAGACCGCCCGCGCCTCTACCGGCCGATATGCCGAATAGCGTCAGTGGGTCGGCGGGCGCGGCCACCGCCCGAAGAGCCGTCAGGGCCATCGTGACGATGCCGAGCGCGAGGGGCCTCACGGCCGGGCCTCCCCGCGCCGCTCGCCTTCGCCCGCCGCCCGGCTCTCGAGCAGCGTGCAGCCGTTGGGGAAGGAGGCCACCAGCAGAATCCTCTCTTCCAGCCGGATCAGGTGGAGGGTGTGTTGCGGACTGAGGAGCAGCTTTTCGAGCCGCTCGAGGCGTCGCCCGCCCGCCCCCGCCGCCACACCTGTGCGCCGGCCGAAGACCCACCCGGCCGCGCTCACAAGCGCCAGCACCGCTACCAGCGCCGCTATTTCCCGCATCGTTTCCATGCCATCGCATCCTGAATCGCTCACGCTCATCCTCAATCGTCCCGGAAGTCCGTGATGCGCACGCCCAGCGTGTTCTCGATCACCACGATCTCGCCCGAACCGCACAGCACGCCGCCGATGTAGATATCGATGTTCTCGCCGGCCGACCGTACCGTCCGGATGACCGTGCCCGCGTCGAGCTCCAATACTTCGCCCAGGGTCATCACGCGCCGGTCGAGTTCGACCTCGATATCGACCGGCACTTCGCTTAACAGCGCGATCTTTTCCTGAGGAGACATCGGCGGGTTAGTGGATTAAGTTGATAGTGTCCTGGCTCAAAGTGTCGGCCGTGGTCACCACCCGCGCGTTGGCCTCATAATCCCGCTGGTACACGATCAGGTTGGTGAACTCGGTGGCGATGTCCACCGTGGAGGCCTCTAGCGACCCGCCCACGATGTCTCCTCGCCCGCCCGTATTGGGAACTCCGATCGATGGCGTGGCGGTGAGGGCGCTCAACTGGAAGTTGTTGTTGCCGACCGCCAGCAGGCTGTCCGGATTGCGAATCGAAGCCATGGCGACCTGTCCCACGACTACCTGGTCGCCATTGGAGTACTGCGCCAGGATCTGTCCTCCATTTGCCAGTCCGACGTTTACCAGTTGAGCCGCCGCCGAGCCGTTCTGCGAGCTGGCGGATGGAGCCGAAGGCTGATCGAACTGCGTAATGCGGCCCGCTCCGGCACTGGTGTATGGATTCCAGCTCAGACTCATATCCGACGCGCCGTCGGTGAGACCGGCGATGGCAATGGCGATGGGGCTGCCATTGGGCGGATCGGTCAATTGCCCCGTGGCGTCGAACGTCAAGGTGCCGCTGGCCCCCGTATCGTACGGCGTGCCGGCGGTTCCGCCGGAAACATCAGCCCCGGGTATGGTGACGTCGTAGCTCCACTGATTGGCGCCGGTCTTCTGGAAGTTCAGCGTCAGCACGTGAGGGTCCCCCAGGCTGTCGTAAACCGTCATGGGTGTGGTGAACGCCGAAGTGGAATCAGCCGTCGCCGCGGAATTCAGGTTCAGGTCGACCGTGAAGTTCGTGGTTGCGGTGGGCGGTTGCAGCGAACCCACAGGCACGACGATGTTGCCGATCGGCCCGTTAGTATCTACCGCGCCGGTGGTCGGATCGAGGGTCGTCCAGCCTTGGACCTGATCGCCCTCGGCGGTCAGCAGATTGCCGGAGCTGTCCGTCTTGAAGTCGCCAGCACGGGTGTATAGAGTGTCGCCCTGGCCGTCCTGCACCACGAAGAAGCCTTCCCCCTGGATCGCGGCGTCCAGGAGCCCGGAACTGGTCTGGATGGCGCCCTGGGTGAACTCGCGGGTGGTCAAAGGCTGGCCCGTGCCGAAGCCAACCTGCGTCTCGCCCAGCCCGGCGCCCAGCGACTGGGTCACCAGGTCGCGGAAGCATACTTCGCTGGTCTTGAAGCCGGTGGTGTTGAGGTTGGCCAAATTGTTGCCAACCACGTCTATAGCCGTAGTCGTCGCGCTCAAGGCGGACAGTGCGGTGGAAAAGGATGTCATGCGATTCTCCGTTCTTAGAATTGCTAACTCTGGCTCGTGCCACTCGTCGTGCTACTCGTCGTGCTGCTCGAAATGCCGGCGAGCTGGTCGACGGCCGTGAGGATGGATGAGACGTCCTGGCCCGTGTTCATGGATTGCTCCAGTTGCTGGAACTGGGCCAGTTGCGTGAGGAACTGAGTCCCGTCGGCGGGGCTCAAGGGATCCTGGTTCTGGAGTTGCGCCACCAGCAATTGGAGGAACTCGTTCTTGGTGATGTCGGTGGAGGACGACGACGAGCTGGAGCTTCCGCTCGATGAGTTGTTCTGGGTGGGCGTCGTACTGCCCGTTGTGGGGCTCATGGTAATCTCCTCTAGGCTCGCGGCGTTCGCCGCGCCGTATCTATGTCAGGTTTTCCATCAGGCTCGCGAAGCCTTGGCGATCTTCCTTCGACTTCGCGTCTCTCGAATCTTTCGTTTTGGGCCGCGGCTGATCGTTCTGGCCCCCTCGACCTCCCGAACGGCCCTCTTGGCCGCCGCTATCGGGAGCCGCCGCGGCGCGCACCTCGGCTAGCGGCGAGCGGCTCTGGACGGCCGCCGGCGGATGCCAGGCCTCGGCGCGAAAGCCGCTTTGTTCCAGGCGGGCGGTGAGCGCCGTCAGCCCCTCGCGCAGTTCGCTCGCCAGGCGCGCGTCGGGCGTGCGCACGTCCACATGCAGATCTCCGGAGCGCTCCGTCACGTGCACGTCCACGCGGTGGTCTCCGCTATCCACGGCCAGGCGGATCTCGCGCACCGCGGCCGGCTGCGCGGCCGGAGCCGAGGGCGTCGAGTCGGGCACCGGCACACTTTCTTTAGCTGCTTCTTTAGCCGTTTCAGCGGAGCGGCCCGCGGGCGCTTCGGATGCCGCTTCGGTGGACGGGCGGAGCGGGGAAGCGGCCGGAGCGGTCGGGCGGTCCGCCGTGGAGGGCGACGCAGGCGTCATTTCCCGAACCGCCTCGGCCGCGGCTGTGCGAGGTTTCTCGCGTGCGGCCGATGGAGCATCGCTATCCGGATTCCGGCCGTGCCGTTCGGCCGCTTTCGAGGCCTGGCCGGAGGGGTCTACGGCGGGTACCGCAGGAGTATTGTCGGCCGGCTGGCTGGAACCGGCCGAGCCGGGTTTGGCGGGTAGCGGAGTTTCGGCCGCGCGACGCGGTGTGACTGAAACGGAAGCGGCGGTAACGGCCTCGGGCGCTGCCGGAAGCTGCGGCACTGAGACCGGCTGGATATCGACAGTGAAGGCCAGTTCCCCGCGTGCGTCGGGTGCGTCGGCGGAAGAAGAATCGGTTGAGGTTGTGGTGGGGCCCGGTTCGGGCGCCGTCTGGGGATCGGGCTCGAGCGGGCGCGCGACCATCGGCGCGCGGGATGCGCTTCCTTCTTCCCGCAGCGACGGCCCGCCGGACGGCGCCACCTGCGATCTCGCGGTGTCCGAGGGCGCCCGAAGGGCCGCGATGGGCGGAGCGGGGCTCACGGTGGAGGGCGCTTGCGACGGCCCTACCGCCGATGGCTGCGCTGCCTCCCGCGTGGCTGCCGGGCTGGGAAGCGATGTCGGAAGCGCCTCCTCGTCCGGACGCTTGCGCCTCTTCTCTGGCCTGACAGCAGACGCGGACGGCTGCGTGGCGGCCGCCCGCGTCACAGGCTCGGCGGATGGCCTGGGGGTCGATATTTGGGGCGCCGCCTCCACCGGATTCCTGCCGGGAAGGCTCTTCCGGTTCAGTTGGGCATGACTCGCAGGCGCCGGATCGGCGGTCGGGTCCGGAGTCTCGGAACCCGAAGCCGGTTGGGAAGCGACTCGCGGCCCGGGCTGAGGCTGGAGGTCCGGTTCGCGAGCGGCGACGGAGGCCACGGCATCCGCTTCGTTCCTGGGAGCTTCGTCCGGAAGTGGTGCCGATTCCCGTGAGAACGCGGCCGCGGGTTGTGCAGCCCGGCTCGCGGTAGCAGCGGATAGCGCCAGCAACCGCGGCAGCACGGCATTCCACGGCTTTTCCGTAGCCGGGGCGGGCGGCGTGGCCGCGGCATCGGCCTTGTCGTCGGGAGGATTTTTCTTGTTTTGCCCGGCGGCTGGGCGCGAGCGCGCGAGCTGACTCGGGCGGGACGCCTGGGGAGCGGCCTCCGCCTCCATATCGGAAAGATCTTTAAAAAGCTGCGGGAAACGCGCGGTTGGATCGGAAGCCGGCGTGGTGTCCTCCAGTTTGGCCCGGAGGGCACGACTGCCGACGGTCTCCCCTTTGGCGGCCGGCGCCTTGGGAACCAGCGTGGCGAGGAGCGCGGTCACGATCGATGCTGGCGGAGCAAGCGCGGTCACGCAGGCTTGCGATGCAGATGCGGGACCAATGCGGAACGGCCCGTTTTCAATTGGTTAGTGGCGGGCGATGCGCCACCCGATTGCCGCGGAAGAGGCCCGGCGGCAAAACCATGCCGCGGCGCCATCCCTCCCGTATAGCTTATCGGCCGCCATACCGTGGTTTTGAAACGGCTTCCGCTTTCTATCCCGCTTGGAGCGCCGCGTGCTTTCCGCAATGCCGCATGGATCCCATGACCGCCATGGCGGCCAGCGGCCTGCGGGCCCGCATGGAGTCGCTCGACATGCTGGCCAACAACGTCGCCAACGCCTCCACCGGCGGATACAAAGCCGACCGCGAGTTCTACAGCCTGTACGTCGCGCCGGAGGCCCAGGAGAACGACACCCAGGTCTCCATGCCGTTGGTCGAACGGCCCTGGATCGATCTCTCGCAGGGCGTGGTGCACACGACCGGCAACGCGCTTGACGTGGCCCTCAACGGCGCGGGGTTTTTCCCCGTGACGGGACCGAACGGAACGCTCTTCACGCGCAACGGCAGTTTTGCCATGGCCCGAGACGGCAAACTGGTCACCGCCGAGGGATACGCCGTCCAGGGTGCCGGTGGCGCCCCCTTGGTCCTGCAGCCCGCGCGCCCAGTGGAGATCTCCCGGGATGGCACGGTCCGGCAGAACGGCACCGTCATTGGCCAGCTCGCGGTCATGGATTTCACCAGCACAGCCGGCTTGACCAAACAGGGCAACAACTACTTCAGCGCCTCCTCCGGTTCGGCGTCTCCCTCCGCAGCGCGTGTCGAGCAGGGGAAACTCGAGGACTCCAACACCGGCACGGCGGAATCGGCCGTGCGCCTGGTGAACGTGATGCGGCAGTTCGAAATGCTGCAAAAGGCCGCGTCGCTGGGCGAGGAGATGAACCGCCAGGCGGTCGAACAAGTGGCCAAGGTGGGGTCGTGAGCGGTTTGAGGAAGGCATAAGGAGAACGCATGATTCGGGCACTTTACAGCGCGGCCAGCGGAATGACGGCTCAGCAGTTGAACGTGGACAATATCGCCAACAACCTGGCCAACGCCAGCACCAACGGCTACAAGGCGCGTCGCGCTCAGTTCGAGGATCTGCTGTACCAGAGCGTGGTCCAGCCGGGCACCGCGGCGGGGCAGCAGACGGTGGTTCCCACGGGGCTCCAGGTGGGTCTGGGAACGCGCGCCTCCTCGAACGAGATCACCCTGACGCAGGGCAGTTTTTCGGAGACCGATAACCCGCTCGATATGGTGATCCAGGGCCAGGGCTTCTTTCAGATCCAACTGCCCTCGGGCCAGTTGGCCTACACGCGGGCGGGGTCGTTCCGCCTGGATCGCACCGGCAACATCGTGACCGCCGATGGCAACGCGCTCCAGCCGTCCATCAACATTCCGGCGGATGCCCAGCAGGTCAATATCGCGCAGGATGGAACCGTCAGCTACACGCTGCCCAACCAGACCGCCGCGCAGCAGGCCGGACAGATTCAGCTCGCCAATTTTCAGAATCCGGCGGGGCTGAACAGCCTGGGGAACAACCTCTACCAGCCCACCGACGCTTCGGGCGATCCCACGGTGGGGCTTCCGGGCGGACAGGAGGGCATGGGAACGGTTATGCAGGGTTACATCGAGCAGTCCAACGTCTCGGTGGTCGAGGAGTTCATCAACCTGATCGTGGCGCAGCGCGCCTACGAGTCGAACTCCAAGGTAGTCCAGGCGGCCGATGAGATGTACCAGACCGTAAATAACCTCCCGCGATGACGCATTTGCCTGCTATCGCCCTGGCTGTTTGCCTGGCCTGCGGCGCCGGCCCGACCCCGGCGGACGTTGACGCGGCTGTCGCGCCGGAACCCGCTACCGAAGAGCGGCACGAATCCGGGGCGCCCGGGCTGCCGCGTACGGCGGCTAACGGGCCGGCCGAGCGGTCCATCGAACGGGCGGGCGTACGGCTCGATGCGGCCCGCTTGATCGAGGCCATGCAGCGGCGGCTGCCGGGGGCGCGCATCGAAATCCTGGATTTCAGCCGCCAGCCCGTGCCCGAGGGCGAGCTGGATTTTTCCCTCGCCGGTTTACGGCCGACGCCGGCGGGCGAATTCTGGACGGGCGCGGTGCGCTATGCCGGGGCGCGCCGCTTTCCGGTGTGGGCCAAGGTGAGGGTGCGGGCCGATGCGCCGCGCGTAATCGCTCTTGAGGAATTGCGGCCCGGTTCTGCCATCCGCGCGGGCCAGGTGCGTGTGGAGATGCGCACGGAGTTTCCCTGTGACGCGGTGTTTGTCACCTCGCCGGAGGAGGCCGTCGGAATGCTCGCGCGCGTCACGGTACCGGCGGGCGCCCCCCTGCGCACGGCATGGCTTGCGGCCGCGCCGGATATAGCCCGCGGGGACATGGTGAAGATCGAAGCAGCGGCCGGGGGTGTGCGCGTGGCACTGGAGGCCGAAGCGCAGGCTTCCGGTTCGCGGCGCCAGACGATTCCCTTCCGCAATCCCGCTACCGGAAGGCGCTTCTACGCCCATGTGGAAGGCCCCGGCCGGGCATCGGTGAAATGACGATATGAAACGAGCTATCGCAATCCTCCTGCTGGCGGCGGCCGTGGCGGCGCCGGTGGGGGCCAAGAAGAAGCCCCCGAAAACGGCGCCGCCTTCGCAACTCGACCGTTATGTGAAAGAGGCCGAGGCCCGCTCGGCGGAAGCCGCTCCGGCCAGCCCGGGATCGGTCTGGTCGGCGGCGTCGCGTCTGACGGATGCGGCCCGCGACGTGCGCGCCAGCCTGGTGGACGATGTGCTCACCATCGTGGTGGCGGAGCAGGCTTCGGCGGTCGTCACAGGCGCCACCAAGACTCAGCGCGCCTCCAGCTTGTCGAGCTCCGTGACGGCCCTGGCGGGAGTCCCCAAAGCTGCCGCGGCGCTGCCGAACCTGCTGAACCTGTCCGGCAACAACGCGCTGAACGGGCAGGGAACCACCAGCCGCACGACCACGATCTCGACCACGCTGACCTCGCGCGTCACTCACGTGCTGCCCAACGGCGTGCTGGTCGTCGAGGGGTCCAAGGACCTCCAGATCAATTCCGAGTGGCAGACCATCACGGTGCGCGGCCTGGTGCGGCCGGCCGATATCGATACCACCAACAGCGTGCCCTCCACGCGCCTGGGGCAGCTCGAAATACGCGTTAACGGGAAAGGCGTGGTGGGCGACGCCATCCGCCGGCCGAACATTCTCTATCGCCTGCTGATGGGCCTGCTGCCGTTCTAAGCCATGCGAACACTGTTTGCCATAATCGGGTTCACCGGCCTGATGGCCGCCGATATCGCTCTGCTCGTCGCGGATACCGCCGCGCCGGCGGCTCCGGCTACGCGGCTGAAAGACCTGGTGGACATCGAGGGAGTGCGCGAGAACCAGTTGATGGGTTACGGGCTGGTGGTCGGCCTGGCCGGCACGGGAGACAAGCGCACAACCCTATTCTCGGCGCAGAGTCTGGCCAACCTGCTGAGCCGCATGGGTGTTTCGGTTTCGCCTACGGACATGCGCGTGTCTAACACCGCGGCCGTGATGGTCACCGCCACGCTGCCGGCGTTTTCCCAGCCGGGCATGCGCATCGACATCACGGCGGCCGCCATCGGCGACGCCACGAACCTGCAGGGCGGCATCCTGGTGCTGACCTCGCTGCGCGGCGCCGATGGCCAAGTCTATGCCGTGGCACAGGGGCCGGTTATGACCGGCGGCTTCGCGACGGGCCGCGGCGGCGCCTCTCAAACCGTCAACCATCCCACCGTGGGCCGCTCTCCGGAAGGGGCCATCGTGGAGCGGCCCGCGCCTTCGGTGGCGCCGCGCACGGTGGTGCGGCTGCAATTGCGCCGCTCGGATTTCACCACTTCGGCGCGCATCGTGGCGGCCGTCAACGGAAAATTCGGCTCGACCACGGCGCACGCCGAGAACGCCGGCCTCGTGAGCGTGGCCATTCCCACCGAGTTCTCGGCCAAGACCACCGAGTTCATCTCGGCGCTCGAAAACGTGACGCTGGAGGCCGACCGGCCGGCACGCGTGGCGATCAACGAACGCACCGGAACCATCGTTTTAGGCAAGGACGTGCGCATCGCCCCGGTGGCCATTCTGCATGGCAACCTGAGCGTCGAGATCCAGACTACTTACGAGGTCTCGCAGCCCGGAGCGCTTTCCGGTCCGGGAGCCACCACGGCGGTGGTTCCCGATACCCGGGTGACGGCCAAAGAGGAGAAGGCCCGCAATCTGGTGCTGAAACGGGGCGCCACGGTGGAAGAGTTGGTGCGTGCGCTGGCGGCCATTGGCGCCACCCCGCGCGACGTGATCGCCATCCTGCAAAACCTGCGCAGCGTGGGCGCGCTGGATGCCGAGGTGGAGGTGATCTGAGCTATGAACCCCGCAGAGATAGCCCCTCTGGCAGTCACGGCGCCGACAGCCCAGTCCGGCGGCCGCCCACCGGATGACCCGGCCAAGATCAAGGACGCAGCCCAGCAGTTCGAGGCCCTGCTGATTGGCCAGCTTCTCAAGAGCGTGAGCGAAGACGGCGGCCTTTTCGGCTCCGGTTTGGACGCCGCCAGCGGGACGGTCACCGATATGGCTACCCAGCAATTCGCCATGGCCATGTCGCGCGGAGGCGGGCTTGGCCTGGCCGCCCTGGTGACCAAAGGCCTCGAAAGCCACGGCGCCACGCGCCCCGATCCGCAATAGCCGGCGGCGGCCCGCATGGAGAAGAACGAGGAGGCCAGGGCATGGCCCTCGTGCTGCGCGGCGGGAAAGGGTACAATTTCGATGCATGGCTATGCTCAAAATCGAAGCGATCATACAACCCGCCAAGCTGGAAGCTGCCCGCGAGGCGCTGAAGAATGTCGGCGTCGATGGCATTACGGTCAGCGAAGTGCGCGGCCACGGCCGGCAGAAGGGCCACACCGAGGTCTATCGCGGGCGCGAATATCAGATCGATCTGCTGCCCAAGATCAAACTGGAAATGGTCATCGCTTCGAGCCGCAAGGATGAGGTGGTGCGGGCGCTGGCCGATGCCGTGCGCACGGGCAAGATCGGCGACGGCAAGATCTTCGTCTCGGAAGTGATGGAAGCCATCCGCATACGGGACGACAATCGCGGGGAATCGGCGCTGTAGGCCGGCCGCCGTGCACCGGGTCAGCCTTTGGGTTGCCGAACGACCAGAAGGGCGCCGGCCAGCATGAGCGATCCGGCCGAGGCAAACGCCACGACGGGCGATACGGCGCTCCACAGCGTGCCCACCAGGGCGCTGGCCACCAGATCGCCCACGCCGTTCACCGCGCCCATGAGGCCGTAGGCGGTTCCGCGCTCTTCGGCCGCCACCATCCCGGCGGGGATGGCGCCCTCCAGCGCGTCCTCCACCCCGATGTAAGCGCCCGCCAGCACGAAGACGGCGGCGATCGTCCCGACGGCGGTGACGTGCCAGGCAAACAGGGCGGCGGCGGCCGCGGCGGTCAACGCCCCGAGCGCATATCCGGCGGCCAGCACCTTGGTTCTCGAAACGCGGTCGGCCAACGCGCCGGCGGGATACGAGACGGCGGCGTACACCAGGTTGCGCAGCATGTAGAGCAGCGCCGCAATCTCGCCGGCCCGGACCACGCCTAGGGTGGGCGTCAGCAGTTGCGCGGCGGCCAGCACTAGCAGGGTGGGTGCGAAATCGCCCGCCCCGAAAACTCCCACTCCCGCCAGGAAGCGCTGATAGGGCCGCGGCAGTTCGCGAACAGACGTCCATAGCTTGCGCCGGCGCGCGGCCTGGCCGGGCCGTTCCACCACCAGGAAGACCATCGAGGCGAAGGCGATCAAACCGGGGATAAGCGAGACCAGGAAAATGGTGCGAAAGGGCGCCGAAGGGTTGGGCCGGGGCAACCTCGATAGCAGCCACACGCCGAGGAGCGGCCCCACCACCGCGCCCGCGGTATCGCCCGCGCGATGCATTCCGAATACACGGCCGCGCGCCTCGGGCGGTGTGGATTCCGCCAGCATGGCATCGCGCAAGGGGCCCCGGATGCCCTTTCCGAACCAGGCCACCAACCGCCCGGCCAGCACCAGAGGCCAGGAAGCCGCCACTGCGAAAACCGAGAGAGCCGTCCCGGAAAGGAAATAGCCCAAAGCCACAATGGGCTTGCGGCGGCCCACGCGGTCGGAGAGCCAGCCGGCCGCCAGCTTGACGAAGCTCGAAAGCCCATCGGCGGCGCCTTCGATCCATCCCAGCGCGGCCGCCGAGACACCGATCGAGGAAAGAAAGCCCGGCAGCACCGCGCCGACCATCTCGTATCCCACGTCCGCGCAGAAGCTGGTCAGGGTCATGCCCGCCACGTTGCGGTTGAGCCAACCCATGCCTGGATTTTCGCAGATTATCCGCCTCGGGTTATTCGATTAATGTACGTAATTCCCGCATGTTACACTCGTAGGTTGCCCATCTCATGGATTTCCTCAAAGGGCTGAACGCGCAGCAGAGAGACGCGGTCACCCATACCGAGGGGCCGCTTCTGATCCTGGCCGGCGCCGGCAGCGGTAAGACTCGGGTTATCACGCACCGGCTCGCGTATATCGTCACGGCGAGGCGCGTTCCGCCGTCGGCGGTGCTGGCCGTCACCTTCACGAATAAGGCCGCCAGCGAGATGCGCGAGCGCGTGGTTTCGCTGCTCGATGGCGTGCGCCTGGATTCGGCGCCCAACGTCTCCACGTTTCACTCCTTCTGCGTGCGGTTGTTGCGGAGCGACGGCGATCCGCTGGCGCGCGTGCGGCCCGGATTCACGCGGCGCTTCAGCATCTACGACGAAGACGACCAGCTCGGAATCGTGAAAGCCTCTTATCGCGCGCTAGGCCTGGAAGAAAAAGAATTCATGCAGTACCGCGCGGCCCTCTCGCGCATCAGCCGCGCAAAGAACACCAACCAGGGGCCGGAGGATCTCTACAAGCAAGCCGTCAATAAAGAGACCGAGTCGCTGGCGGCCGTCTTCAAGGAATACGAGAAGGCCCTGCGCAGCGCCAACGCGCTCGATTTCGACGACCTGCTGCTCGAAGCCGTGCGCCTGCTGCGCACCGACGACGCGACGCGCGAGGCCTGGAACCGCCGACTGAGTTACGTCATGATCGACGAGTACCAGGACACCAACCGCGCGGAGTACGACCTGATGCGCCTGCTCTCGGAAACGCACCGCAACGTGTGCGTGGTGGGCGACGAAGACCAGTCGATTTATAGCTGGCGCGGAGCCGACATCCGCAATATCCTCGATTTCGAGCGCGATTTCCCCAATGCCGTCACCATAAGGCTGGAGCAGAATTACCGCTCCACCAAGAACATCCTGGCGGCGGCCGGCGCAGTGGTGGAAAACAACAAGGCCCGCAAGGGGAAGAAGCTGTGGACCGAAGCCGGCGAAGGCGAGCTGGTGGGAACCTACGCGGCCTTCGACGCGGAGAACGAGGCGCTGTTCATCGCCGACACCATCGAGAAGCACCTGGTGGCGCACGCGGGGGATCGCGTGGCGGTGCTCTACCGGACCAACTTCCAGTCGCGGCAGATCGAAGAGGCGCTGCGGCGGTACGGGCGCAAGTACAACATCGTGGGCGGGTTCAGTTTCTACCAGCGGGCCGAGGTCAAAGACACGCTGGCCTACCTGAAGCTGGCGGTTTCGAATACCGATTCGGCCAGCCTGCTGCGCGTGGTCAACACTCCCGCGCGCGGCATCGGGCGCACCACGGTGGAGCAGATCGAGCGCCACGCGCACGAACAAGGCCTCAACCTGTGGGACTCCATTCAGCACATCGTGGACGACGAGCACCTTTCCACGCGCTCGCAATCTTCGCTGGTGAATTTCCGCAATCTCATCCAGGAGCTCTCGCTAGTGGCCAGCGATTCGCCGCTGCCGGACCTGCTCCGCTTCATCCTGGACCGCACCGGCTACCGCCGTATGTTGCAGCAGGAGAAGACGCCCGAATCGGAAACGCGCCTGGAGAACCTGGACGAACTGATCTCGGCCGCGGCCGAGGCCGCCGAGCGCGGCGAGACGGCCTCCGATTTTCTGGATCACGCCTCGCTGGTGGCGGACGCCGATTCCGTCGACAGCGACGCCTCCGTCAACCTGCTCACGCTGCATAACGCCAAAGGCCTGGAGTTTCAACTGGTCTTCCTCTCCGGGCTGGAGATGGGCCTGTTTCCGCACAGCCGCTCGATGGATTCGGAGGCCGCTTTGGAGGAGGAGCGGCGCCTGTGCTACGTGGGCATGACGCGCGCGCGCAAACGGCTGGTGCTGACGTGGGCCAAATACCGGCGGCGCTACGGCGGCGGCGAACAGGAGCGCTCGACGCCCTCGTGGTTCCTGAACGAGGTGCCCGCGCACCTGGTGATCGACATGGGGCCGCGCGACGATCCCGGCGAAGTGAACCTGATGGCCGAGCGCCACGACGCCCGCCAATCGGCGCGGCGCAGCACGTTCACCGGCAAGACCTACAACTCGGTCGAAAATGTGGCGCAGTTTTTCAACGACCGGGGGCTCCCGTTCAACCCCGGCAGGCCGGTGGTGGCCCCGCCGCAACTCCCCGGGACGCTGGCACCGCAGCTTCCGCGTCCGCCTCTGCCGACACGGGTGCTGCCCGCCGCGCCGCCTCCCCAGCGCAGGGGGGCCCGCGCGGGTATGACGGTCGAGCATCCTAAATATGGCACCGGAACGGTGGTTCGGCGCGAAGGCGACGGCGAAGATGCTAAGATCACTGTTAACTTCCCTCGCTTCGGGCTCAAGAAGCTGATCGAAAAGTACGCAGGATTGAAAAGAAACGGATGAACACGAAGAACATCACCGACAAAGTCGAACGCAAGAAGGCGATCCGCACGGCGCGCAAGAAAGCGGCCCCCAAGGCCAAGCGCGCGGCCGGCGTGGCGCGCGGCTCACAGAAGAAGCGGCTCCGCCACCAGGTGCAGGGCCAGCGGAAGCGTTAGCCGGTTAGGGCGGCGAATTTGAACCTCTTCCGCACGAAGAGTATCGAGTCGCTGATCGCCGCCTCCGAGGATCCGGAAAGGAAACTTCGGCGGACTTTGGGGCCGTTGAGCCTCACGGCGCTGGGCATTGGCGCGGTGATCGGCTCGGGCATCTTCACCCTGACGGGCACGGCCGCGGCGGGCAAGGTCGTCGCCATCAAGTCGCTGCTCAACGCCACGGTCATCGACTTGGCGCTGAACGGTATCCACGCGGGATCGCAGTTGGGAAGGCCGGGCGCCGGTCCGGCGATCACGCTCTCGTTTGTGCTGGTGGCCTTCGCCTGCGCATTCGCCGGCCTCTGTTATGCCGAGCTGGCCTCCATGATTCCCGTGGCGGGCAGCGCGTACACCTACGCGTACGCGATCCTGGGCGAGCTGGTGGCCTGGATCATCGGTTGGGATCTCATCCTGGAGTACGCCGTCTCGAACATGTCCGTGGCGGTGGGCTTCTCGGCCTATCTGCAAGACCTGTGCGATAACCTCTTCGGATTTCGTTTGCCGACGCAGCTCGCCTATCCGCCCTTTCCGGCCGCGGGAGGGCCGGCCGGCTGGTTCAACGTGCCGGCGCTGCTCATCACCCTGGCGGTGACATGCGTGCTGGTGCGCGGCGTAAGGGAGAGCGCGCAGACCAACACGGTGATGGTGGCGATCAAGATCGCGGCCATCCTGATCTTCTGCCTGGGAGCCGCTCGAGCCATTCAGCCGGGCAACTGGAAGCCCTTCGCGCCGCATGGATTCCCGGGAATTCTCACCGGCGCCTCGATCGTCTTCTTCACCTACATCGGCTTCGATTCCATCTCCACCGCCGCCGAGGAGTGCCGCAAGCCGCAGCGCGATCTGCCCATTGGTATTCTCGCCACCCTGGTGATCTGCACGATTCTTTACAGCTCGGTTTCGCTGGTGCTCACCGGGATCGCCAATTACAAAACCCTAGGCACGGATTCGCCGGTGGCGGACGCGCTCAAGGCGCTGGGCTACAACCGCCTGCGGCTGGTGGTGACGGCCGGGGCGCTGACCGGCATGCTCTCGTCGCTGCTGGTCTATCAGTACGGCCAGGCGCGCATATGGTTTGCGATGTCGCGCGATCGCCTGCTGCCGTCCATGTTTTCGGCCGTGCACAAGACCTTTCAGACGCCCTACATCAGCACCTGGATCGCCGGCTTCGTGGTGGGGATTCCGGCGGGAATCTGGGATATCGACACCTTCGCGGAGCTGTCCAACATCGGCACGCTGTTCGCCTTCGCGCTGGTTTCGCTGGGCGTGATCGTGCTGCGCTGGAAGCAGCCGGAGCGGCCGCGCTCGTTCCGCGTACCGTTTGTGCCGCTCTTCCCGTTGATTTCGATCGCCTGTTGCCTGGTGCTGATGGCGGGCCTGCCGCTACTGACGTGGCTGCGTTTCTTCGCCTGGCTGGCGATCGGCCTGGCGATCTACTTCCCCTACGGCCGCAAGCGCAGCACGCTCGCGGAGAATAGGTAAGATCTGAGTGCCCCTGTCGCGCAGGGATCTACGACAGGGCGGACTGCTCGGGCGTCAGTTCAAGACCGCTGTGCCGCGAAGGCTCTGCATTTAAGACCAGCAACCCCATACGTGGTTTGAGGGTGGATAGAGCGGGACCGTCGCCGCGTGGAGCAGTTGTTGCCGCGAATCCAAGGACTGCCAACCCGAGTATCATCGCCGTTCGCCTACGCATGACCATGCATTGAATTAGACCACCTTGCATTCTTCTGAGTTCCCGTCGGGGTTCTGGGTAAAAGCGCCTTTACCGCCGAGAACTTCCACGGAACGGCTCGGCGCCGCAACGCTACGCGCTCTTCAGCCGCCGCTCGGCCTCCATGACGTTTGTCAGGATGTCGTTCACGCGCGTCAAGTGTCCCGGCCCTTTCGACTTCAGCCATTCCAGTACGTCGTTGCGGACGCGGAGTGAGATCAGAGTGGTCTTGGGGCGGTCCCGAAACCGAATCGCCGCTGCCAGTTGTTCGTCGCTCAGTTCCGGAATTTCCGAAAAATCGATTTCCGAGTCCGGCTTCTTCGACAGCCGGTCCAGCGTCGCACGCTGGCGCTTCGTCAGCGGCTTATCCAGAATATCTCCGGCCTTCACTCTTACTAGCTTTTCTGGCCGAGATGATGCGGACGATCTCTTCGCCATCTTTTGCCTCCCTATAGACATGCACGACGACCATAAGCGGCCCGCCGCCTCCGGCCGAACCTAAGGCGTGCCAGCGCCGCTCGCCACCTGCGTCGATCCTGTCTTCGATGAGCATCCTGTCCGGATCTGCGAACACGCGGGCTGCTGTACGGAAATCGATGCCATGCTTCGCCCGGTTGAGGCGGTCTTTTCCCGCGTCCCATTCGAATCGCATTCCCGTAATACATATTGTATATACGGAGCAATCATGAGCGCAAGGCCGAAGAGGCCGAAGGTGCCGGCCGCGAGACGCGCAACGCCGGCCCGCCTCGGACAGCCGTATCATGGTTCACATGGTTCAGGCGACCATCTGCTATCCGGACGGTACGAGAATCGACGCGATTCTCCTGGCAATGGACGGGCACTCGATGCGCCTGATTTCTCGCGATGGCGCCGACACCTTGGAGCTGCGGCTGGACCGCGGGAAGTGGAGCGATGAAGACGGCGTACCTGTGGAGCTGGATGCGCTGATCTCGGACGGCCAGCCGGTCGCGAGCATGGCCGAGCTGGCCGGCGCCGGCGGGGCCGAGCGATTGTGGCAGAATAGAGAGTCGTGATTTCAAACCTTACCCTGGATTATGACGAGGCCCGGCGGGCCGTGGACACCGTGGTTGCCGAGGCGTCCCGTCTCGGCAAGGCCGTGGTGATTGCGGTGGCCGATTCGCACGGCGAGCTGCTGGCCTTTGCGCGCATGGACGGTGCGCCGCTTTCCTCCACCGCTATCGCCATGAACAAGGCCTGGACGGCCGTACGGGCGGGAAAGCCGACCGCCGAGGTAGGCCGTAAGGTGCGCGACCCCGAACAGGGCTTCGACATCTCCTACTACGGCGACGCGCGCTTCTGCGGTTGGGGAGGCGGCGTTCCGGTCCGCCGGGATGGCCGGATAGCGGGCGCTGTGGCCGTGAGTGGATTGTCGCAGGAAGAGGACGCCCAACTAGCGGCCCTGGGAGTGACCGCTATGGGCACCGCTGCGGCTTAGGAACTTGCAATCATGCGCCGCAGGCGCGCAATCCCTTCGCGGAACGACTCCGGTGTAGTCAGCAGGCTCACCACCAGGAACGCCTCGGATTCGAAATCGTAAAAGTAGCCCGGCTGCACCAGGACGCCTTCCTGTGTCAGCAGATCGAGCGCCCACTGTTCTTCCGAGCGCGTGCGCGGCACCTGCACGACGATATACCATCCGCCTTCCACGGCCAAAACGCCGGCCGCCGATCCCTCCAGCGCCGGGCGCGCGAAGGCCAGGTTGGCGGCGGTGCGCTCGCGTATCTGCCGCCGCACCGTTTCTCCCGCTTCGAGGAGCCGCGCCGCCGCATACTGCACGGGCGTGCCCACCGAGAGATACGTATCGGCGATCCATTCGAGCTTGGCGTACGCCTCCCGGCGCAGCTTCTCGGGACCTCCCGTGACGATCCAGCCCAGTTTCATCTGCGGGAGGCCGGAGATCTTCGAGAGGCCGCTCATCGAAAACCAAAGGCATTCCCGGACATCTTCGAGCGTGGCCGCGCGATCGGCATCGGGAGCGAAAGCGTAATCCGCGAAGACCTCGTCGGAGATCAGGGCCAAGCCGCGACGCGCCGCCAATTTCTCCAGGCGGGCCAGCTCGTCGCGTTTCACAAACGACCCCGTGGGGTTGTTGGGATTCACCAGCACCACGGCGCGCGTGCGGGGCCCGATGGCCGCGGCGAGCGCGTCGAGGTCGATGCTCCAGCCGCCTTGATAGACCAGCGGATACGGGCGCGCCTCGACGGATTCCATGTTGGCCAGGAATTCGAATAGCGGATAGGAGGGCCGCGGCACCAGCACGGGATCGCCCGGATCGGCCAGCAGCTTAAAAAGGTAGCCGTACGCCTCGCTGGTGCTGGCCGTGAGTAGAATGCGCTCGGGTGCCACCGTTCGGCCGCGGGCCGCATAATAAGCCGCGACTGCCTGGCGCGTCTCCAGCGCGCCCGCCGGCGAGGGTTCGTAGCTCAGGATGCGCCGGTCCGCGAAGGCGTTCGGGATCTCCGACGGATATTCGAATCCGGCGCGCGTGGGATTGGATTCGGTGAGATCCAGGATAGGCGCGCCCGCCCGGCGCCGGGCCTCGAGCGCCTCGGTGAGCCGGTTGGGCCGCGCATCCCAATGGAAGCGCGAAGAAAACATGCTTGCCTCCGATTGTAGCGATTCGGCGATAGCCCGCGCTTCGCAACGCACTCGCCGCAGCCCCGAAACTCCGCTACTTCCGCGCGCGGTCTCCGGTGTTCATCCACGTATTGATCCCTACCTGCTCGGCGAAATCTGCGGATCTTCGCGCCTCCGCGGTGAGCCTTGAATTCCCAGTGCCCCCCAGCGGGGCGAGCCGCGGCCGGGGTGCTACTATCGGAGTTTGAATCCCGATCCGCAGATTGTGGTCCTGGACGCCGGGGGCCAGTATTGTCATCTCATCGCGCGTAAAGTTCGCGAGTTGGGTGTCTTTGCCGAGGTGCGCGCCAGCGAAACCCCGGCCGCGCAACTGAGCACGGCCAAGGGCATCATCATCTCGGGCGGGCCTTCGAGCGTCTACGATCCCGGCAGCCCCACGGTAGACCCGGCTATTTTCTCGCTGGGCGCGCCGGTGCTCGGCATATGCTACGGCCTTCAGCTCATGGCGTTCCTGCTGGGCGGCGAAGTGCGCAAGGGCGAGAAGGGCGAATACGGCCTGGCCACGCTGGAACTGGATGCGACCTCCGACCCGCTGTTTGAAGGGCTGGGCGGCGCGCAACAGATCTGGATGAGCCATCGCGACCAGGTGGTCTCGCCGCCCGCGGGTTTCCGCGTCGCGGGCCGCACCGCGACATGCGCGGTGGCCGCGTTCGCGGAGCCCGAGCGAGGCTTCTACGGCGTCCAGTTTCACCCCGAGGTAATCCACACCACGCGTGGGCGCGAGTATCTTTCCAATTTCGTTTTGCGCGTGTGCGGAGGCCGGCCGGATTGGGACCCGCGCCATCGCGTGCCGCTGCTGGAGCAGGAGATCCGCGAGTGCGTCGGTTCGCGGAGCGTCTTCTTTTTCGTGAGCGGCGGAGTGGATTCGAGCGTGGCCTTCACGCTGGCGGTGCGCGCCCTGGGCGCCGCACGCGTGCGGGGCGTCTACGTGGATACGGGCCTGATGCGCGAGGGCGAAACCGAATTCGTTCGCCGCATGCCCGGCGTCGCGGTGGAGCACGCGGCGGAGCGCTTCCTGACGGCGCTGGGCGGGGTGACCGATCCGGAGCGGAAGCGCCACATCATCGGCGAGGAATTCGTGGGCGTGCAGGAGCGCATCATCGAATCGCGGAGCCTGCTGGACGAGCGCTGGATTTTGGGGCAGGGGACGATCTACCCGGACACCATCGAATCCGGCGGGACCGCCAAGGCGTCGCTGATCAAGACGCACCACAACCGCGTGGCCGGCATTCAGAAGCTGATCGCGAGCGGGCGGATCGTGGAGCCGCTGAAATCGTTCTATAAAGACGAAGTGCGCGAGGTGGGGCGCGAGCTGGGGCTGCCCGCGGAGCTGCTCGATCGGCACCCGTTTCCGGGTCCAGGCCTCGCGATCCGCTGCCTGTGCTCGGAGTTCGACGCGCCGCTGAGGGCGGTGCCCGAAGGCGCGGTGATACCGGTGAATTCGGTGGGGGTGCAGGGCGATTCGCGCAGCTATGCGCCGGTGCTGGCGATCGAGGCTTTGGATCACGCCCGCGCCACCGAACTGATTAACCGGATGGTGGGAGTCAACCGGGTGATCGCGCCGGTGGAGCTGGCCGGGCGGCTGTTGGAAATGGAAGTGCGCGCCGCCGCGCTCACGCCCGAGCGCATCGCCAGACTGCGCCGCGCGGATGCGATTGTGCGCCGGCTGTCGCACGAGAGCGGCTACGACCGGCGCGTGTGGCAGTTCCCGGTGATTCTGATTCCTCTGGGGACGGCGGGGGCGCCCGATTCGGTGGTGCTGCGGCCGGTGGATTCGGTGGACGGCATGACCGCGCAATCGGTGCTCATGGAGCCGGACCTACTGCGCAAGATGTGCGCGGAACTGCGCGAAGTGAGCGGAGTTGCGGGTGTCTTCTACGACCTGACGCACAAGCCCCCAGCGACTATCGAGTGGGAATGAAACGGGCCGCCGCTATTTACCGGAAGGCGAGGGCGGCAGATGCATTTCCACGCCCGATTCGCGGTTCAGCCGTTCGGTGAGCGGCCGGTCCACCAGCTCGAGAGACACCTGGTTGTGAGTGTTTCCCGAGGTGAAGTAGTGCAGTGTGTCGCCATCCACCCAATACGCCACGGCCGTGTAGATGGTGTGGTCCTTGAAGGCGATCAGATAGTGGGACGGGTCCAGGATGGAGACGCTATTGTCTTCCGGCTCCGGGTTAGGCGGTTGCCGGTAGCCTGCCGGAGGCTGGTTGGGGCCGGGAGCGGCGCCGGGCGCCTGCCCGTTGGGAGCCATCATGGCCGGGGGCGCCTGCGGCGGCCCCTGCGGATAGATGATGATCACGTTGGGCGGCGCCTGCTGGGGCGCGGGCGCGGCACCCGAGCCATCCGGAGGATATCCGTTATATCCGCTATAGCCGTTATCGGGCGGGTATCCGGAGTCCGGTGCGTAGCCGTAACCATAGTTGTAACCGTAGCCGCCCACGTAAATCGGGTAGGCATAGGGGTAAGCGACCACGGAGCCGCCGATGCGGCCCCCGAAGCCTCCTTGGCCGGTCGGCCGTCGGTAATTCTGCCCCGCTAGCGGCCCGCCGCCGCCGGGATAGACCACGCTGCCATTGAAGCGAACCAATCCGGGGGTGGTGGCGCTGGTTCCGCCCGGGTAAAGTACGCTCCCAAAACTGCCTCGTACGGCCGGCCCGCGATTGCCCGACTGGGCAAAAAGGCCGCCGCCAAAGAGCAAAGTAATGCAGAACCCGCTCAGGAGTCGCATGGAAGTTCCCCTACAGGCATTCTACCGCGCGGGAGCGCCGGACCGTGATAGGCGGGTCCGCGGCTGCGAAGTTGGGCGGGAGCGAGCACCGCGGCGACCCTTCAGCAGGTACAATAATTGACGAGCACGGGCCCTTAGCTCAGCGGTTAGAGCAGCGGACTCATAATCCGTTGGTCGAAGGTTCAAATCCTTCAGGGCCCACCAGATTCCTCAAACACTTACGGGCTAGTTCACTTCCTCGGTAGCCGGGTCCCGCGCGGCTTCTCCGCGCTACCGCACTGTCGACAGGCGTCGCGACACGGCACGGCTACGGTCCAGCCAATCATGCTCTCGGCCTTGGGAAGCGGCCCCAGCGAGGGATGGAGCAGACATCGCCGGTCGCCGCCAGGCCAAGCTTGCCGCCACGCGCCTGCGTATATACAATGGAGCCATACATGGCTCGCGTGGCGAAGTTCGACTGGGACGATGCGAACACGAGCCATATCGCGCGGCACGGCGTGACGCCCGAGGAAGTGGAGCAAGCACTCGCCAACCATCCGCTGGTGGCGCTCGCTGCGCAGAAGCGTCGCGGAGAAGAACGAGTGCTGTGCGCCGGGCTGACGGACGCGGGCCGGGCGCTACAGTTCGTCTATACGCTGCGGCGCGGCAGGATTCGCGTCATCACCGCGCACACGGCGAAGAAGAAAGTGAGGGAGAAGCTATGAGAGCGAAAAAGGCCAAGCCCGTTGTGGTTGACACGCCCGAGTTCCGATCGGAAGCCGAGGAAGCGGATTGGTGGGACAAGCATCAAGAGCTGATCTCGGATCTGCTGCTGAAGTACGGCCGCCGCGGCGCCGTGCCCACCAAGAACGTGTCCGTCCGGTTGCCCGTCACCGACATCGAGCGGGCCCGCAAACTGGCTGAGAAACGCGGCGTGGGCTACCAGACCGTTATCAAGACGCTGCTCCACGAGGCCCTGAAGAAGGAATCCAAGATCGCTTGAGGGGTAGCCGGGCCGCTGCGGATGGACTGCGCCGTCACCGTGCCCAATTCTGGTGACCAAACTGGTGGCAATGGCGATAGATTCGGCGTGCGGATAAGTCCCGGCTTCGATGCGCCGGCCCGGGAAACCGCGACATCACCAGGTGCTATGCTTTGAAGTCGCCTGAGCGCTCAGGCGCCGATACCTTCGCGGGAGGCGCGATCTCATGAAAACGAATCTGCCGTTGGGATTCCTGCTCATCATTGCGGCCGGCGCGATGGTGGGCAATTGCATGACGCCATTCAACTCGCTACGGCGATGGAAATGGGAAAGCGCCTGGCTGGTGTTCACGCTGGTCTCCCTGGTGGCGGTTCCCTGGGCGGTGGCGCTGGCCGTAGCTCCGAACCTGCTGGGCATCTACGCCGCTTGTTCCGCGGTCGATCTGCTGCCCTCGCTGCTGTTCGGATTCGGATGGGGAATCGCGCAGGTGCTGTTCGGCATCACGGTGGCCAATCTGGGCATGGCGCTGGGATTCGCCATTGTCATCGGTCTGGGCAGCACGTTCGGCACGCTGGTACCGCTTCTGGTGCAGCGGCCTGAGGTGCTGGTATCGGGCAAAGGCGCGCTGCTGCTGGCGGGGATGCTTCTCATGCTCGGCGGAACGGGGATGTGCAGCTATGCCGGGCACCTGCGCCAAAGAGCCAAAGCGGGTTCCGTAAACCGGGGCCGCGGGGATTTCAAGCGCGCCCTGCTTCTGGCGATCCTTTGCGGGGTGATGGCGCCCATGGTCAACTTCGGATTTGCGTTCGGAGACGGCATCGTGCGGCAGGCCTCGCGGCTGGGCGTGGCGCCCGAGAACGTGGGTTTCGTGGTTTGGCCCGCGGTGCTGGCTGGCGGGCTGCTGCCGAATCTGGCGTATGCCGCGCATCTGCTGACGCGCAACCGGAAGTGGGGCCAGTTCCTGGCGGTGTGGCCGGACCTGGGCTGGAGCGCGCTGGCCGGCGTGCTGTGGGCAGGAGCGACGCTGTTGTACGGCTACGCCAGCCACCAATTGGGCGCGCTGGGCACTTCGGCGGGATGGGCGCTTTACCAGATCCTCATGATCATGAGCGCGAATCTGGCGGGCCTGGCCTCGGGCGAGTGGACGGGGGCGGGGAAGCAGCCGCAGCGCACGCTCTTCGTGGGCCTGGCGCTGCTGGGGGTCGCCACGCTGTCGATGAGCCTGGCGAACAAGTAGCGGCCCGCGGCAAACGCCGCTACGCAAGCGCCACGGATTGGCCATTGTTCAGCGCGAGAAACGTTTTGTCCGGCGCGCACTCCGCCAATCGCCGCTTGGGTGTGTCGATGCCCTCATCGGAAAGCTGGAAGGTGCCGTGGTGGATTGCTATGCTGGCGCCGGCGCCGAGGATTTCATGCGCTCGCACGGCCTCGTCGGGAGCCATGTGCACCGCCGACATGAACCAGCGGGGCTCGTAGGCGCCAATCGGCAGAAGCGCCAGGCGCGGCGCTCCGAATCGTTCGCGGATGGCGGCGAAATGCGGACCGAAAGCCGTGTCGCCGGCGAAATAGACGATGCCGCCGGCCGCCTCGACTACATATCCGCACCACAGGGTGCGATTGCGGTCGAATAACCCTCGCGCGGAAAAATGCACCGCTGGCGCGCTGTGGATCATGGTGGCGCCGACCGGCAGCGATTCACCCCAATCCAGCTCAGTGACGGGACCGATCTTGTGAGATCGCAGCAAGCGGGCCACACCGGACGGAACGACGAACTGGGATGGCGCGCGATCGGCCAGGCGTCGCAAGGTGGCGAGATCCAGATGATCGTAGTGATTGTGGCTGATGAGAACAACGTCGAGTGGCGGAAGATCGTCGAGGCGCACGCCCGGCGCGCGATGGCGGCGCGGGCCGATGGTGGAGATTGGACTGGTCCGTTCCGACCAGACCGGGTCCGTCAGAATGTTGGAGCCCCGCTGCTGAACGAGCAGCGTGGAATGGTTGACCATGGTGACGCGTAGCTCGCGCCCTTCCACGGAAGATGGCGGCTGGGATGGCTCGACATCGGACACGAAGCGGGGAGACGGCTCCGGACGGCTGGTCAGCTTCCACTTCAAGACGTCGCGAAAGCCGCGGGGCGGAGCGGCTCCGGGATTGGAGAATCGCTCCCCGTCGAAGTGCTGCGAAGGTGGCGGCGCGCCGGCCATGCACGAATCTCTATTTACGCATGGATCGGGGCGCACTGGCAGCCAAGGGCCGCGCGCTTCGGGCGGCAGCGCACTACGCGCGGGGATCCGGTCCGTCGGGGAGACGTTCGATTTTACCGATTACCAGAATGTAGGAGAGAGCGCCGGTAAGACCCATCGCCGAGATGAAGGCCAGCGCCAGCGAGAAATCGCCGCCCCGCACCAGCGCGCCCACAATGACCGGCACGCTGATGGAAGAAATGTTCCCCATGAGATTGAATACGCCGCCGGTCAGCCCGATCAGGCGCCTCGGCGCGATCGCCGATACCAGCGACCAGCTAATGGACGCTACCCCGTTCCCGAAGAAGGCCAGCGCCATGATGGCGACGATCCAGGCGGGCGTGCGAACGTAATTGGCGCCCACGATGCTCGTCGAGAGCAGCAGGCCCGTCACCATGGGGGTCTTGCGAGCGATGCTCAGCGAGAAGCCGCGGCGCACCAGGAAATCCGAAACCATACCGGAACAGAGAACCCCGGAGAACGCGCCCAGGAACGGCAGCGATCCCAGCCAGCCGGCTTGCTGGAGGCTGAAGCCGCGGTACCGCACCAGGTAAATCGGAAACCAGGTCATGAAGAACCACTGCATCGAAACGGCCGAATACTGGCCGATGTAAAGGCCCCACAGTTTGGACTTGCTCAGCACCTGGCCGAGATCGCCGGCATTGAGCGCGCGTTCGGTGCCGGCGGCGCGCGGCTCGCTGAGATCCACCTGGCCGCCTCCACTGCGGATCAGTTCGATTTCGGCGGAATTGGTGCCTCTATGGGCCAGCGGGCCGCGGTAGATCGCGTACCAGATGGCGGCCCATACCAGGCCCACCAGGCCCACGATGATGAACAGGCTGCGCCAGCCGAAACGGATCTGGAGGAACATCAGAACCGGAGTCAGAAAGGCGAGGCCGACAAACTGTCCCGAGGTATAGAAGCTGATCGCGGTGGCGCGCTCGCTTTCCGGGAACCACGTGGTGACGACGCGGTTGTTGATCGGAAAAGACGGGGCCTCCATGGCTCCGATGGCCAGACGGAGCGCGAACAGCATCGCCAGGCCGGCCGTAAATCCCAGTAGCACCGTAGCCACCGACCAAAGCGCAATCAGTACCGCGTATAGCTTGCGCGGGTGCACCCGATCCACCAGCCAGCCGCCGGGGACCTGACAGAGCACATAGCTCCAGCCGAAGGCCGAGAACACCAGCCCCATCTTTACGGAATCGAGGGCCAGGTCCCTGGCCAGCAGGGGCGCGGCGATGGACAGGTTGGCGCGGTCCAGGTAGTTGATGACCACGGAGACGAACAGCAGCGCCGGGATGACCAGGCGGCTCCGCGTGGGCTGCTGCGCGGTGACGGTCGTGTCTAGCGGTGCGATGGGGCGCTCCTTCCGGATTCCCCTATGATACGGCGGCGCGGTGCATTACAATTCGATATTCACGCCGCTCGCCGGCATACATATGGGCAAGCTAAAGCATGCCCCACCTGGTGGGGCATGCTTTAGCTTGCCCAAAAATTGGAGGTTGGTAAATGCTCGCCGCAGTCTTGAAAGCTTTCAACCAGCTCGTGCTGGAGGACGTTCCGCGGCCGGAACCCGGCCCGGGCGAGGTGCTGGTACGCATCAAATCGTGCGGCATCTGCGCGACCGACTACAAAGCGATCAAGGGCATCCGAACTAACGTGGATTTCCCTCTGATCGCGGGTCACGAGCCGGCCGGGATCGTCGCCGCGGTGGGCCCGCATGTCACATCCGTGAAGGAGGGCGACGCGGTCATCGTTTCGCCCAGCGGTTTTTGCGGCTTCTGCCGGAATTGCCGGATGGGGATGACCCACTATTGCGAAAACCGCTACACCACCGGCGGCGATGGCGGTGAATGCCGCCCCGGCAGCTTCGCCGAATACACCGTCACCGGAGCCAACGCGGTCTATGAGAAGCCGCCCAACATCAGTTTCGACGCGGCGTGCCAGTGTGAGCCGGTCAGCGGAGCGTGGAAGGGATTGATCCATTTATCCGCCATTCGCCTGGGAGACGACGTGGTGGTGATCGGCACCGGCGGCATCGGCATGTATTGCATCATGGTCGCGAAAGCCGCGGGGGCCGGCCGCTTGATTGCGGTCGACGTGAGCGATTACGCGCTCGAGACGGCCAAAAGGCTGGGCGCCACCCATACCGTCAACCCGACGCATGGCGACGCCAAAGCCGCTATTTACGACATTCTTCCGGAAGGCCCGGACCTGGTCGTGGAAGCCGCCGGGCCGATCCAGGCGGTCGAGCTGATGATCAGTCTTCTGCGCCGCGGCACGCGCTGGAACTTGTTCGGGATCACGACCCACGAGAAGTTCCACGTGGATGGCGGCTTGATGCACTTCCTGGAAGCGCGCATGGACGCGAGCTTCAGCACCAATCCTCTAGCCATGGAGAATGCGATCCGTCTCATGGCCCGGAACCTGGTCGATCCGGAAAAGGTGATTTCGCACCGCTTCCCCCTGTCGCGAATTCACGAGGCTATGGAAGTGATGGGATCGCCGGACCGGAACAAGGTGGTCATCAACCCGTAGCGCGCAATTCGCGGGTCAGTTCCGCGACCGATCCGGCCCTGCCCGTGAAAACCGAGGCAAGTATCAGCAATCCGAATAAGGTGTCTTCCTCGAAGGGCGGCATTCGGTAACTGGCGCCGAACTTCTGTTGGACGATGCGGCGGAGGATCTCCAACTTACAAGCGAGACCTCCCGAGAAGAGAAGATTCTTCCACGACCGATCCCGGAACAAGCGGAGCGCGCAGTCGTGGAAACTGCCGGCCATATACTCGAATGCGCCACGAAACAGGTGACCGGGAGTCAGGTTGTCGCCGCGTATGTTCGATATATGGCCACGGTTCTCGCGCGAGGCGGCGAAGAAACTCAGATCCACCTCTAAGTCCGTATCGGGAACCTCTTCCGCGGCCCGCGCAATTGCGTCCCACACTTCTCCAGGATCCATGTCCTGCGATTTGCCGAAGTTACTGATGAGATCGACGAGCACGTTCAAGGAACGCCCGCCAGGAGGATAGCTGAACAGATTGAGAAATCTCCCGCCGAAGAACGGGCGGGTCTGGTAATCTCCCAACGCCAATTCGAGAGTCATCCGGCTGACTTGCGAACCGGTGGCGATGTTGAGCGAGACCTCTTCCTGATCGAACAAAGCACCCACCAGGGCGCACTGATAATCGCCGACAGGAGTGTAACAAGGGACGCGCGCACCGTTCACGTCGAGATAGCCAACCACGTCGCCCGTCTTTCGTAGCTCCGGCCAGCGGAGATTGCCGAGCCCCAGCGCATCGATCAGTTCCGCGTGCCAGTTTAGCGTCCCCAGATTCAGCGCCCCGTAGGCGCCGGCGTTAGTTGCCTCCACTCCCGGCTCCGAATGGCACAAGGCGCTGAGCACGAAATCCGGCAACGATACGGGCACGAGGCCGGGCGCGAGTTTTCCCTGTTCCGCAAACCAGAAGAGATAGCAGAGTGGCCTTCCGGGATCCAGCTCATTTCCAATCTGACTTACCTGCCGCGCGGGAATTCGCCGAGTTAGTACCTCATAGTAGGACGATCCGGAGCCCGCCGGGTGCGGCATGGTCACGCGCTGGTCGCGCCAGGTGATGCAGTTCGAGACCGGCTCGCCGCGGCCGTTCGTCAGCACCAGGCCGTGCATCTGCGAGCACATGACAATCCCCTCGCAATGCGGCGCGTGGAAGGCTAACTCGGCGATCAGCCCCTGGACTGCTTCCAGAATCGCGCGTGGGTCGAACTCGCAGGCCAGCGGAACGGTGTTCGCGAGTTGCGGCGGGAAGGGCATCCGGCGCACGTGGCCGAGCTGGCGCGTCTCGAGATCGAGAACCGCACCCTTAATAAACGATGTGCCCAGATCGATGCCGATGAAGGACATGTGCGCTCGTTAACCCGGCTTGCGCGCCGAGAGCGCGATGCGCACCCACTGAAAGCTGATGTCGCCATCCGGCATGGGAGCGATCGAGAATGTCCGCACCGCCTCGGCCGGGGCTTCGAGGATGAGGCGGCGCACCTCGTCCGCGTCATGCCCGCAGCAGCCGGCTTTCTCGAGCCAATCCTCAAGGGTGATCGACTCGGATTCGCAGACCTGGTCGAGTTCCTCCATCAGGAAGCCGGCCTCGGTGACGAAGCGGTGCCATTCCGCCGGAGTATAGTTGCGTACGTGCGAGCCATCGCGCAGAACCTCGACGCGATTGTGCCAGGCGTCCACTTCGGGCGAGTTGTCGGGTTCGGCGGTATCGGCGACCAGCAGTCGGCCGCCCGGCCGCAGTACCCGGTAGGCCTCCGCCACGAATGCCGGCACGGAGAGGAAATGGTGGGCGGCCAGGCGGCAGACCACCGCGTCGAAGCCATCCGGAGGGAAGGGAAGAGACTCGGCCGCGCCGGTCTTGAAAACCAGATTGGCCAGTCCGCGCGCCAGCGCTCGGCCATGGGCTTCCTGCAGCATAGCCTCGGAGACATCCACGGCGGTCACCTGCGCGACGAGAGGCGCGAAGGCCACCGCTGTAAAGCCGCCGCCGGTGGCGACATCCAGCAAAGTGTCCGTGGGCTGGCAATGCGCGTGATCGATCAGCCAGGCGAGCGATTCGCCGTTCCACGCATTCCACTGCGCGTTATAGTGCGCCGCCTGGCGGTCGAACTGTTCCTGCGAAGTTCGTGAGGGCATCCTCTATCGATTATGGACGAGGCGCCCGCGGGTTGGAAGGGCGAACGAAACTGGAGCGGGGTACGGGATTCGAACCCGTGTAAATCAGCTTGGAAGGCTGACGCCCGACCACTAGGCCAACCCCGCGCCCAAGATTCTTTCTTATTCTACCAGCGCTTGCCGCGCCCGTCATAATGCCTTTACATTGGGACTTGCACGAGATGAGCATTGCCGCCGCGGTCCTCGATGCCGTGCGCGCCGAGGCCGAGCGCCGGCCGGGAAGCCACGTCAGCCGCGCCGGGTTGCGCATCGGCGAGCTTTCCGGAGTGCAGGCGGACGCGCTGCGATTCTGCCTCGAAACCCTGGTCTCCGGCACCGAAATGGAGCCGCTGGCGTTCGACTTCGAGCTGCTCCCCTGGATGCGCAAGTGCAAGCAGTGCGGCGAAACCTACCGGGTGGTGGATTACCAGCCTGCCTGCGCGGCTTGCGGCTCGAGCGACACCGAGGCCGCCGGAGGTGATGAAATGGAATTGTCGTACGTGGAAGTGGAGGAACCCGATGCGCGTGCCCCTGGAACGCAAGGTCCTGAACGAGAATGACCGCATCGCCGGCCGCTTGCGCGAGCGTTACAAAAGCCACGGCACGTTCTGTCTGAACCTGATCAGCTCTCCGGGATCGGGCAAGACCGCGCTGCTCGAGCGGACGCTGGGACTGTTCGAACCGGCGCGGCGCGTGGCCGTGGTTACGGGCGATATCCAGACCGATAACGACGCGCGGCGGCTGGCCCGCTTCGGCTTCCCGGTGCGGCAGATCACCACCGGAGGCGCCTGCCATCTGGATGCCGGGATGGTGGAGCGATCCCTGGCGGATTGGCCCGAGGATTTCGAAATTCTCTTCGTCGAGAACGTGGGGAACCTGGTCTGCCCCACCAGCTACGACCTGGGCGAGGAAGCCCGCGCTGTCCTGCTGAGCGTCACTGAGGGCGAGGATAAGCCGCTCAAATACCCAGCCACGTTCCATCACGCCGATGTCATGGTGCTGAACAAGATCGACCTGCTGCCCTACGTTCCGTTCCAGGTCGATCTGGCGCTGGAAAATGCGCGGCGGGTGCAGCCGGGGATCGAGATCCTGCAAGTTTCCTGCACCACGGGCGAGGGGCTGGATGGCTGGCGCGCCTGGATCGAGGCGCACCTGTGACCGGCTACCCGGCGCTGAACGCCGTTGGCTTCGCCATTCTGGGGGTGCTGGTTTACCTGGCGGCGTGCGCGGTTTTCGCCCGACTGGCGCCCTTTGCTGTGTGGAAGGAGATTATCCAGGAGCGCAACCTGGCGGCCGCCATTCTGGCCGGCGCCGTGGCCCTGGGCCTGGGCTGGATCGTCGCCGCGGCCATGCACTGAGCTTATTTCGGGGCTTCCAGGCTCTTCAGCTTCTCGTCGAACGCCGGGTAAGGCAGGGCCCCCACCATCAGCTCGCCATCCACTCCCTCGGGAGTGCTCCGGCCGATCACGAAAGCGGGGGTTCCATCGGCGCCGATCTTCATGGCCTCCAGGGTGTCGGTCTGCACGGCGTTCTTGTATTTCTCGCTCTGCACACAGGAGCGGAAGGCGGGCACGTCCATTTTGAGCGTGCCGGCGAATCCGGCCAGGTTCTCCATATCCAGCTTGTCCGGATTGGCGCCCATCAGGTCGCGCAGCGTCCAGAACTGATTCTGCTCGGCGGCGCAGCGGGCGGCCTGCGCGGCGCGCAGAGCGTTGGAGTGGAAATCCAGAGGCAGGTCGCGGCTGTAGAAGCGCAGCTTGCCGGTATCCACATAATTCTTTTTGAGATCGGCGAAGACGGTGGTGTGGAAGCGCTGGCAGAAGGGGCACTGGTAATCGGTGAATTCCACCAGCGTAAGGGGGGCATCCTTGGAGCCGAGCATGTTCACGCCCGCCAGGTCGAGCTTGGCCCGGGTGGGCGCCGGCGGCTTGGGCGCCTGCGCGGCGTTATTGGCCAACTGGCGTTCGAGCAAACTGCGGATCTGGCGCAGCTCGTTCAGAATGGCGTCGGCCTGTTCGCGCGTTATGGTTTCTTCTTTAGTTACAGGGACCTGTGCGCCCAGCGGCGCAACCAGGGCCAGCGCCAACAGCGCGAATATCGTCCCCTGAACCGGCTTTCTCATGCAATCCCCTTCCCACAATACAGGGCAAGCTAAAGCATGCCCCACGCTTTAGCTTGCCCAAACTCGTTTTTGATGGGCGGCTAACGAGTATGATAACAGGACGCCCGACCGCGACCGCGCCATTCGATACAATCGCTACTTGGTGAGGATTTTTGCCTTATTGATCGCGACCGCTCTGTATCTCCAGGCCGCGGACACCCCCATGACGCTGGTGTCCGAGGACGAGGCCGAGCCGATCCATAGCGCCATTGTCCGAAAAGAAGCGTGGACCCAGGACGCCGTCCGGCGGCTGCGCACGGAGGCCGACCGGCGCATGCGGGAAGGCCCCTGGACGGTGACGTTCGAGCGGCCTAAGGACCTGGAGATCGACGCCCACGATTACTATAGCGAGGCGCCCTACTGGTGGCCCGATCCCGAGCATCCCGGCGGCCCTTACATCCACAAGGACGGGCGTGTGAATCCCGACCGCTTCACGGCCAACCGCAACGCCCTGGACGCCATGTGCGACACCATCCTGACCTTGGGGACGGCGGCCTTCCTGCTGGACGACGAGGCTTACGCTCAGCGCGCCGCCCGCGTGGTCAACACCTGGTTTATCAACCCCAAAACGCGCATGAACCCCAACCTGGAATTCGCCCAGGCCGTGCCCGAGTTGGACACGGGGCGCCCCGGCGGAATCATCGAGGGCCGCGTGTTCATTCGCGCTATACAGGGGATGGAGTTCCTGGCTCAGACGCGCGCCTGGGACGCCAAGGACCAGGCCGCCGTCCGCAAGTGGTTCGAGGAATACCTGCGCTGGCTGACGCAGAGCAAGAACGGCATGGAAGAGCGCCACAGCGGCAACAACCACGCCTCCTGGTGGACCGCGCAGGTGGCCGCGGTGGCCAGTTTCGTGGAGGATCAGCCGGCCGGGCAGACGGCCTTCCAATGGTACCGGAGCTCGATCTTCCCGCGGCAGATCCGCGCCGATGGCAGCGCGCCCAGCGAGGAGGCGCGCACGCGCTCGCTCTCCTATTCGGCCTTCAACCTGGAAGCCCTGGCCACCGTCTGCCGCATCGCGCAGGTGCAGGGAGTGGACCTCTGGTCGGTGAGCGTAAACGGCCGCAGCGGCGGCGGCGCCACCATCGGCACGGCCATCGATTACCTGGAGCCCTATCTCAAGGACCCGCGCGCGTGGAAGAAGGAGCAGATCACCGAGTTCGCGAACGAGAGTCCGTATTTCCTGGCATTCGCCGGGATGGGCCTGAAGAAGCCCGAATACGTGGAGCTTTTCCAGAAGCTGGAACACCCGGAAGGGACGTGGTCGAGCCTGCTGGACCTGCTGATCGGCCGCTGGGAAGCCTCCGGCCACCAGACGCGGCACTGAAGGCGGGCGCGGCCCGGATCACGGATCACAGCCGCAGCCGCAGATAAATCGCCCCCGCCGTAGCCTGTTTGGCATGAGGCCCGGTGCGCTCGAAGCCGGTGCGTTCGTACATGCCGATGGCCCGCTCCATGACCGGCATGGTATCGCCCACCATCTCTTCATACCCGGCCGAACGCGCTTCGGCGATGAGCCACTCGAGGAGTGCCTTGCCGACGCGCTGGCCCCGGAAGCGCGGACGCACATAAAGACGCTTGGCCTCACACCGGATTGCGTCTATCGGGCGGAGTGCCACGCATCCCGCAGGTTCACCGCCGGAGAGGGCCAAGGCGAGCCGTCCCTGAGGTGGCCGGTATTGGCCGGGGAGAGCCGCCAATTCCGAGTCAAAGTTCTGGAAGCAAGGCGTGAAGCCGAAGGAATCCCAATACTCGGTGAAGAGTTCTTTCACGGAGATGAGGTTCTCGGGGGAAAGCGCGGACACGATTACCAGGGTAGCGGGGAGTGGCATATAAAGGGTTGTATCACAGGCGGGGAATGGGGACGGGCCGAGGAGGATAAAGGCAGGAGTATTCGCAGTGGATGAAGTCCGCAATGGGCGCACATATCGCCAGGAAGCTCCGCACCTACCGAATCGGATAGAATACCCCTAAATGGAGCAACCTTCGAATCCAGCCGTCTCTAGTAGCCGTCTGATGCCAGCCAGCCCGACGGCGCTTAAGCCACTGATTCTCGAAGCCCTGAAATGTGGCCCGCTTAAACGCAGTGAGATAGTTCTTAAGCTCCGGACACTTGCCCCAGCCGCTGGCTTCTTCATCGGAGGGCCGACGGGCGTGGGATCGGCCAAGAGAGCTCTCCGTGATCTGCGAAATGACGGGCGGATTTTCAGCCCGCAACCCAAGTACTGGCAGATCAGAAATTCTGATGCTCAGATCGAAGCTGAGGTACAGGACGAACTCGACGAGGACACCGTTGATGAGGAAGACGACGGTGACGATTCCCTTGAGGGGATGGAAGCCGATACTGCCGCTGGACTCATGATCGAACGCATCATCGGCGAGGGTGCCGAATCGGTTTACCTCTACTATCACGATGCTCACGCCGAAATTGCAAGGCGCGACGGTCTCGCCGTTTGGGAGTGCAAGGTCGGAAGTACTGCCGGTGCGGTAGACAGTCGAATTATCGGCCAGGGGGCATTGACGTGCTTTCCACGTCCCCCGATAATCGGCCTTGTGATCCGCACCGACAACGCGAGGAGCCTTGAACGGCTTTTACATGATGCGCTGGCCCTGGCAGGCAGACGCATAACGGGTGGTGGTGGGTCGGAGTGGTTTCTGACATCTCCAGATCACCTGGGACGTTGGTATGAGGCCTTCCTGGGGAGCATCTCTATTCTTCGTGACCACCGGGAGTCGCGGCCACAGGCCCTCTCAAAGCAAACATAGGAACCCGCCATCGAGCGACAATGTGCGCCAGATGTATTAGCGTGTAATCGCGGGCGAGAAGTGGGCTGCTGGAAGCATGGACCCGCCCCGCGTCAAGTCAGGACTATTCTGTCCTTCTCCGCGTAACCTCCGCGTCTTCGCGTCTCCGCGGTGAGTTTCTCCCCCAATCTGCCCTATAATCGCCTACGTGCACACCATCATCGAGCCGTTCCGCATCAAGAGCGTCGAGCCGCTGCGGCAGACTTCCCGCAAGGAGCGCGAGCGCTACCTCGAAGAGGCCGGCTATAACCTGTTCCGTATCGCGGCGCGTAACATCCTTATCGACCTGCTGACCGATTCGGGGACCAGCGCCATGTCCACCGAGCAGTGGGCCGCGTTGATGCGCGGCGATGAATCGTATGCCGGAAGCGAGAGCTTCTTCCGGCTCAAGCGCGCGGCCGACGAACTGACCGGCTTCCGACACATGATCCCCACGCACCAGGGGCGGGCGGCCGAGCGCATCCTGTTTACCGTGATGTGCAAGGCCGGCGACGTGGTGCCCTCCAACACGCATTTCGATACCACGCGCGCCAATATCGAATTCATGGGGGCGCGCGCCGTGGACCTGCCGATTCCGGAGGCCGCCGATACCCAGGCGCGCCTCGATTTCAAGGGCAACATGGATGTCGCCGCCTTCGAGGCGCTCATCGCCGCCGAGGGCGCGGACCGCATTCCGCTCGCCATGCTCACCATCACCAATAACTCCGGCGGCGGCCAGCCCGTCTCCATGGCCAATATCGAGGCCGTCAAGCGCGTGGCCGCGCGGCACGGGATTCCGCTCTATCTCGATGCCTGCCGCTTCGCCGAAAACGCCTGGTTCATACGGGAGCGCGAGCCGGGCTATGGCGACTGGTCCCCCAAACGCATCGCGCAGAAGATGTTTTCGCTGGCCGATGGCTGCACCTTCTCGGCCAAGAAGGACGCCTTCGCCAACATCGGCGGCTTCCTTTCGACCAACGACGACCGCCTGGCCCAGCAGCAGACCAACCTGCTGATTCTGACCGAGGGCTTCCCGACCTATGGAGGCCTCGCCGGGCGCGACCTGGACGCCATCGCTACGGGCCTCGAAGAAGTGCTCGATGAGGATTACCTGCGCTACCGCATCATCTCGACCGGATACCTGGGGCGGCATATCGCCGATCGCGGCGTGCCCATCGTCGAGCCGCCCGGCGGGCACGCTATCTATATCGATGCGGCGCGCATGCTGCCGCACATCCCGCCGGCGCGGTTTCCGGGGCAGGCGCTGGCCGTCGAGCTATACAGGGAGGCCGGGATACGGTCGGTCGAGATCGGCTCGGTGATGTTCGGGGCGGCCGCGCGGCACGAACTGCTGCGCCTGGCCATTCCGCGGCGCGTGTATACGCAGAGCCATATCGATTACGTGGTAGAGGCGATTCTGGAGGTGAATGCGCGCAAGCAGGCGATACGCGGCATGGAGATTGTGGAGGAGCCGCCTTTCCTGCGCCACTTCAGCGCGCGTTTCCGGCCGCTATAATTGAAGGTCCTCGATGCTCTGGTTCAGCCTTCGCGTGGCCGGCGTGGCCACGGCGGCGGCGCTGGCGGTGGGCCCGTGGCTGGCCTGGCTGCTGGCGCGCAAACAGTTCGCGTGGAAGGCGGCGCTGGCCGCGCTGCTGGGTGCCGCGCTGTTTGTGCCGCCGCCGGTGATCTGCTACTACTTTCTGTGCGTGCTGGAGCGGCGCGGGAGCTTCACCTGGCAGGCCGCGGGGGCGGCCGCGGCGCTGGCCTCGGTGCCGCTGATGGTGTGGGCGGGGCGCGCGGCGTTCACGCGGCTGGATGCACGGTA